>ERZ773006.91-NODE-91-length-51493-cov-3.71041_pt1 | contig 51493 bp, 46 predicted proteins | sample MGYA00580843_ERZ773006 | MGnify/ENA primary metagenome ERZ773006 (study PRJEB29015, sample SAMEA2738011) | human oral metagenome | biome: human oral; feature: human-associated habitat; material: dental | place: China | collected 2052 ...
GCCGTCCTTCCCGCCCCTGTCCTTCCCGCCCTTCTTCCTGAGCCTGTCCCAGACCTTGTCGGAGAGGGTCGCACGACGGGTCGTCCCGTCTGCGATTCCGCGGATCTTGCCCCAGTGCGCGCGGAGCATCAGAAGCGTCAGCACGAGGGCGACCGCTGCCTGTTCGGACGTGCCGACGAGCAGTGTGAACAGGAAGAACGCTCCGCATATCGCGACGGCGCCCACGCAGAGGTAACCCGAGAGCACAACGACCGCGAATCCGAGAAGGGACGCTGCGATGCCCCAGAGCGGACTCGTGAGGATGATGGCCGAGCAGGTCGTGGTCACGCCCTTGCCGCCATGGAAGCGGTGCCAGAAGGGATAGTTGTGACCGAGCGTCGCACCGAGGCCCGCCCAGAGGCCGGCGGCGTCCGCGCCGCCTGCTGCATCGGCAAAGACCGTACGTGCGACCATCCAGGCGAGGAGCGTCTTGAGGATGTCGCCCGCAAGCACGGCGAGAGCTGCCTTGGTGCCCAGCTCGTGGCCGACGTTGGCCATGCCGGGGTTGCCCTGCCCTACCTCGAAGGACGACTTGTGCACGAGGGTGCGACACACGACCTCGGCCGTGAGGAGGCCGCCGAAGGCATACCCGATGAGGAGCGATGAGATTCTTGCGACCATGCTGGCTCCGTCCTGTGGGGGTCTATGCCGGGTTCCGCTCGGGGGGCTCGTAACGTCTGGTCTCCCAGTCTTCCTGAGTGGAGGGTGGATAGGGTGGGGGATGGCTAGATTAAAGGGTAGCTGGTCGGGCCGATGGCGTCCCTTGGGATTGCCCGTTGGGCTCAGAAGTCCCTGAGACCCCATCTTTGGGGAGCTCGTTAATGTGGTTCCCCGGTTTTCCACAGCGACAAGCCGCACCGCGGCGTCCCTCTCGCCAGCGCCATGGCGTACTGGGGTACCATCAGAGGGTCTGAACGAGGTGTGTCAGGGCGCGTTCCCGCTTGTTCGGAGGGCGTGACCTGTCCTATGCCTACGGTTCCCTGCCTGCAATCCCCGTTTGTCCCACGCAACGAGAAAGGTCCCCGCCATGGCCAGCGCCACCGAGCACCGCGAGCCCAGACCCTGCGAGCCCAGACCCTGCGAGCCCAGATCCTATGGGCCCAAGCCCTCCGACGTGCTCGAGCGCTTCCTGCGCTACGTGCAGGTCGACTCCCAGTCCGATCCCGACAACGAGTCGGAGACGCCCTCCACGCCTGCACAACATGACATGGCACGCGTTCTGGGAGAGGAGCTGCGCGCCCTGGGCTGCGAGGACGTCGTCGTGGACGGGCATGCCTACGTCACCGCGACGGTTTCGGCCTCTGCGGGTGCCGAGGGCCTTCCCGCCCTGGGCCTCTGCGCCCACATCGACTCCACGGTCGACGCCCCTGCCGCAGGCGTGAGGCCCCACGTGGTCCACTACGAGGGTGGCGACCTGGTCGCAGGCGTCATCGACGGCACCGAGGTCTCCACCTCCCCCGATCAGGTTCCCGACCTGGGACAGTTCGTGGGCCAGGACATCGTCGTGAGCGACGGGCGCACGCTCCTCTCGGCTGACGACAAGGCCGGCGTGGCGGAGATCTGCGCGTTGGTGGCGCGTCTCGGGGACGATCCCAGCCTGCCACACCCCACGCTCAAGATCGCCTTCGTGCCGGACGAGGAGATCGGTCACGGGGCCGCCCTCCTGGACCTCGATAAGTTTGGTGCCGCCTGGTGCTACACCGTCGACGGCGAGGCCTTGGGCGAGTTCAACTACGAGACGTTCAACGCAGCCGAGGCCACCGTGCGCGTGCGCGGCGTGATGGTGCACCCAGGCAGCGCCAAGGACGTCATGGTCAACGCCATCACCGTGGCAGGCGAGTTCGAGCGGCTGGTGCCCGCCTTCGAGCGCCCGGAGCACACCGAGGGTCGCGAGGGCTTCTACCATCCCATCCAGGTCAGAGGCACGGCGTCCGAGGTCACTCTCACCTACATCGTGCGCGACCACGACGCCAGTCGCTTCGAGGGACGCCAACAGGTCCTTCGTGACATCGCGGCCTTCCTGAACGGCCGTCATGGGGAGGGGACCGTCACGGTGGAGCTGTGCGAGCAGTACCGCAACATGTCCGAGGCCTTTGGCGACTGTCCCTTCCTGATCGCCAACGCGCTCGAGGCACATCGGGAGGTGGGCATCGAGCCCAAGGTCGTCGCCGTCCGTGGCGGCACCGACGGCTCGCAGCTCTCGCTGCGCGGGCTGCCCTGCCCCAACATCGCGACAGGCGGCTACAACGCGCATTCGGTACGCGAGTTCGTTCCCGTGCGTAGCCTTGAGCTCACGGTCGACCTCCTTGAGCGTCTGGTGGGGAAGTTCTCCGTGCCCCAGTCGTAGCGTTCCCGTTTGCGTACGAGAAAAGACAAGCCGTCTACCGGGTCTTTTTCACCGCCTGCCGGAGCGTTTCCCCTTGTCCTGCCGTCTGCGCCGAAAGCCGGGCCCCCTGCGAGGCGCTGGGCCGCCAGCTGTGTGCCGTGGGATACAGTGGGCACAGACGACAGATGAGGGGAGGTCCGCATGCACGACAGGGGGCGCGTCGGTGGCATCTTGCGCGCCCGTGGCGTGCGTGTCTGTAGAGTGGCGGCCTGGTCATGACCTTTGGCGTGGGGCTTCTCCTGACGGTGGTCCTGCCGATGGTGGTGCTCCTGCGTGCGAGCCTCATGGGTCCGGGTTTGGCCGAGCGCCATCACAGCCACCATGACACCTACAGCGTCTCGAGCTTCCTGCTGCGCAGCGTCGTCGTCGCGATGCTGTTCATGGCGGTCCTGGGCGTCATCTTCGGGTGGCTGTGCGAGGTCGATGCCTTTGCGGCGGACTCCGACGTGGTCGTCGCGTTCTTTGCGGCCTTCGAGCTGATGGCCTTCTTCATGTGGTTCTGCATGGTACGCTATCGCGTCGTGACCTATGGCGATCACATGAGCGTGACGCCATTCGTGGGTCCCCGCGTGGACGTTCCCTACGACGCCATCGAGTGCATGGAGTGGACGAGCTCCAGTTCGCTGGTGGGCTACCAGAGCGTGCGCGTGCGTTCGCGGGGACGCCGCCGCGTCACGCTCTGGGGCACCATCGACGTGGACCAGGTCCTCATGCGCATCGACCGCTATGACGTGCTGGAGAGCCGCGTGCATGAGTGAGCCCGTCCCCGGCGTCTCTTCGCGTCCCCGTCCCGGCTCCCTCCCTAGGCGCCCATGCCCACGAAGCCGTAGCAACCCATCTCCCAGGCACGGTGCTCTCCCGGGAGCGTCGAGGTGACGCACAGCTCCGAGACGTCCTGTGGGTACCAGCGTGTGGTCAGGGTGACCTCCCCGCCGTTCACGAAGACCTCCACGATGGAGGTGTCGACCAGCATGCGCAGCGACTCCACGCGACCGGCCGAGAGCGTGCTCGCAAGGAGGCGCCGTACGCCGCGATGGGCCCCTGCCGCCCCGTGGAAGCAGAGCTCGAGCATCTGGTCGCACACCAGGAGCTCGAGCTCGCTGCCCAGAAGGACGCGCCCCTCCCCGTCGATGTCATCGATCACAAGGTCGCAGCTGCCATCCGCGAAGCGCGCCCCCCTGGCGCCCGTGAGGTCGAAGACGTCGTAGGGGGAGGTCCCGACGGTGCCCGTGAGCCCGTGGGCGTCCTGCGCCGTGAGCTTGACCTCCTTGCCACGCAGGCCGTCGATCTCTCGGGCGGGCCACTGGCAGATGCGGCCGGCGGCATTCGTCGTGAGCTCGCGTGGCACGGTCAGCGTGTGCGTCCACGCACGGGTCGGGTTGTCGTACTGGGTCTCTATGTCGGGCAGGCCTGCCCAGCCCACCAGGAGCGTCCGCCCGGACTCGTCCTCGAACGCCTGCGGTGCGTAGAAGTCGAAGCCAAAGTCCAGCTCGACGAAGCTCCTCTCGTCGATGCAGGGGTAGGGGCCACTGGCGCCCATGAGATCCCCGTCGCCGCGCATGAGCTCGACGAGGCTTCCCTCGAGGGGGAAGTAGCCGCTGTTATGGATGTTCTGGAACGAGAAGGGCCGCTTGCTCACGCCCTGGGGGCATACGAGGAGGAACTCGCGCCCATCCACACGCACCAGGTTGGGGCATTCCCACATGTAGCCGAAGGGCTCGGCACCCGTGCCCGTTGCCGACCCCTCTAGCTCCCAGGCAAGGCCGTCGGGGCTGCCGTACAGGAGGATGGCCCCCCGGTCGTCCATCGTCCGCGCCCCCAGCAGCATGTGCCAGCTGCCGCCTTGTCGCCACACCTTGGGGTCGCGCACGTGGCAGCTGCAGTAGGAGGGGTAGCCCTCGTTGCCCAGGACGAGCCTCTTCTCGCCAAAGCTCACCCCGTCGCTCACCACCAGGGTCTCATTGGCGAGACGACCCGAGCGGTCGTAGTCGTGATCGCCGGGGAGCAGGGCGTTTCCGGTGTAGTAGCACCACATCTGCCCGTCATGCACGACGGCGGAGCCCGAATAGGATCCGTTTCGGTCCAGGTCGCAGTCGGGCATGATGGGGCAGCCCATCCACTCCCAACTCACAAGGTCGCGGCTCGCCCAGTGGGCCCAGCCATGCGCGGCGTCGGGCCAGAGGCGGCGGTGCTGGTGGAAGAAGTGATAGGTCCCGTCCAGCTGGCACAGCCCGTTGGGGTCGGTGATGTCCCCGGTCTGGGTCTGGAGGTGGAAGCGCAGGCGCCAGTTGTGCTTCGGGTTGGCGTTGTAGTCTATGGCCACGGCTCTCGTCTCCTTGGGTTCGTCGCGACAGGGCGTCGGCATGACGTGATGTTAGCGGGCGTGGCGCTGGCAAGCGTGGCGCCGGCCGGGCAGGCGCCGACCGGGATGATGCTGGTCGAGAGGGGCGGTCGGACCTAGCCCAGGACCTTCTCGACCTCAGCGAGCGTCGGCATGGAGGGGATGGCCCCGCGGCTGCGGACGCAGAGCGAGGCGACGGCGTTGCCGAAGCGCGCGAAGCCCTTCGCGTCCTCGAGGGTCACGTCGGCGGGGGAGGTCCTGCTGTCCACGAAGGCGCACAGGAACCCACCCCAGAAGGAGTCCCCGGCACCGGTGGTGTCGACGGCCTCGACACGGAAGCTCGGCACGGTCGCGCCGCCATCCTTGGTGGCGACGTAGGCGCCATCTGCGTCGAGCGTGACACAGACCACCTTCGCGCCCTGGTCCAGAAGGACCTGGGCCGCGGCCTGGGGGTCGGTGGTGCCGCACATGAGCTCGCACTCCTCGCAGGAGATCTTGACGAGGTCCATGTAGCCCACGATGGAGCGCATGTGCCCGGACGCGACCTCGGCCGAGGGCCAGAGGCTGCTGCGGTAGTTGGGGTCGTAGGACATGACGCAGCCAGCCGCCTTGGCCGCCTCGAGCGCGGCCATGGTCGCGGAGCGCGCAGGCTCGTCGGTGAGGGAGAGCGAGCCCACGTGGAAGACCTTGGAGTTGCGGATGATTCGGGTGTCCACCTCCTCGGGGCGCAGCTGCGTGTCCGCCCCGGGCTTGCGTGCGAAGGAGAAGGTGCGCTCGCCGTCCTCGGAGAGCGCCACGAACGCGAGCGTGGTGAAGTGCTCGGGGTCGCTGACGAGGCCGTCGCAGTTGACGTCGTTGGCGACGAGGGTGGCGCGCAGGAACTCCCCGTGCATGTCGTCACCGACCTTGCCGATGAAGGCGCAGGACATGCCCAGGCGCTCGAGTGCGACCAGGACGTTGGCGGGGGCGCCCCCGGGGTTGCGCTCGAAGAGCTTCTGCCCTGCGGCAGAGGTCCCGGCGTCGGTGAAGTCGATGAGCAGCTCTCCAAGGGCGGTGACTGCAAACATGTGGGTTCCTTTCGGTTGGGTCCGCGTCGCTCAAGAGGGGGACGGCCGCTGGTGCGACCGTCCCCCGCAGGCGTGAGCGTGTGGTCAGGAGACGGCCTGCTGCCTACGTGAGGTCGATCAGGTCGTCACCGGCTGCGACGTCGGAGCCGGTGTGGCCCTCGACCGCGCCGTAGGAGTCGGTGTTGGTGACGATGACCATGGTGGTCGCGGGCTTTCCGGCGGCCTTGATGACCGAAAGGTCGACATCCATCAGGAGCTGGCCCTTGCTGACCTTGTCACCGGCTGCGACGTGGGCGGTGAAGGGCTCTCCCTTGAGCTCGACGGTGTCGATGCCAATGTGGAGAAGGACCTCGGCGCCTGCGTCGGAGAGCAGGCCCAGCGCGTGACCTGTCTCGGCGAGCAGGGTGACGCTGCCGTCGACGGGCGAGTAGACCTTGCCGTCACTCGGCTCGATGGCGGCGCCCTTCCCCATGGCCTCGGAGGCAAAGACGGGGTCCGAGACCTCGGTCATGGCGATGGCCCTGCCGCTCATGGGAGCCACGATCGTCTCGGAGGCGATGGAGACCGGAGCGGCGTTGTCGACGGCCGTGGCGACGGCGGCGGCCTGGTTTGCCGTGGCGGACACCTCGGCGACGGCCTCGGTGGTCTCGGCCTTGGTCGCGGCGGCGACGGCATCGTCACGGTAGATCACGGACGTGATGCCGAAGGCGACGCCAAAGGCGACGGCGAACATGATGGCGTACTGGATGGGCTGCTGGATGCACAGGAGGATGCCGAAGATGCCCGTGACGCCGGTGCCGCTGGCGGCCAGGTTGAAGAGGAAGCAGCAGAAGGCGCCGCAGGCGGAGCCGATCATGCCGGCGACGAACGGCTTGATCTTGGGGAGGTTGACGCCGAAGATGGCGGGCTCGGTGATGCCGAGCAGGCAGGAGATGCCGGAGGGGACGGCCAGGGCCTTGGTCTTGTCAGACTTGGTCCTGAGCGAGACGGCCAGGCAGGCACCGCCCTGGGCGATGTTGGCGGCGCTGGCGATGGGCAGCCAGTACGTGACGCCGTAGTTGGCGAGCATGGAGACGTCTATCGCGGTGTACATCTGGTGCAGGCCGGTGACGACGGACGGCGAGTAGATGAGGCCGATCGCCATGTAGCCAAGGCCGAGGGGGACGGAGAGCAGGAACTGCAGGACGCCCAGGATCGAGTTCTCGAGCCAGACGAAGACGGGGCCGATGAAGAGGATCGTGATGTAGGCGGCCAGCGAGACGGACAGCAGCGGGGTCAGGAACAGGTCGAACATGTCGGGGACGAGCTTGTGGAGGCGCTTCTCGAAGAAGCAGAGGATCCAGACCCCCACGAGGATGGGGATGACGTGGCCCTGGTAGCCCACCCAGTCGATGCTGTAGAGGCCGGGGATGACGCTCAGGGTCACCATGCTGCCGTCCGCGATGGCCGACGAGGCGTTGTAGGCGTTGACGAAGTCTGAGCTGATGAGCAGGGCACCGAGCGAGGCGCCCAGGTAGGGGTTGCCCCCAAAGACCGTCGCTGCGGAGAAGCCCAGAAGGATCTGCAGGTTGGCCAAGGCGCAGGCATTGACCAGGGCTGCGATGCGCCACCAGACGGTGGTGGTGTCGAGCGTGAAGAAGCCGGCCCCGTCCGGGGCGGGGGTGCCCATGTAGCTGATGGCGCCCATGATTCCCATGAGCATGCCGGACGCGACGATGGCGGGGATGATGGGGACGAAGACATCCGAGAGGACCTTGATGGCGCGCTGGAGGGCGTTGCCCTTGTTGGCCGCGGCCTCCTTTGCCTCGTCCTTGGACGCGGCGGACACCCCGGACTGGGCGATGAAGGCGTCAAAGACCTTGTTGACGGTTCCGGTGCCATAGATGACCTGCAGCTGGCCGGCTGCCTGGAAGTTTCCCTTGGCGCCGACGCAGTCGTCGAGCTTGGCCTTGTCGACCTTGGAATCGTCGGCGATGACGAGGCGCAGGCGCGTTGCGCAGTGCGCCGCCGAGACGACGTTGCCGGCACCGCCCACCGCGTCCAGGATCTCCCTCGCCGCTTGCGCGTGATCAAGTGCCATTGAGTCCTCCTGTCTCTGTTATGGAACCGTTCTCACACCACTTTGCTCCTGCGACCGACTCCAAATCAATCATACTGCCCTATCGTGATATGAAATCGTTCTCATATTCATACTAATACTCCCAGATGTGGGGATGCGCACCTCAGGGGGTGGGGCCGGACGTGAACGGTATCTATCGCGCGGTGAGCGGTAGGCTCTCCTAGCGCGTGGAGCGTCTCCGACGCAGCTCGAAGCCCATCATGATCTGGCGCGCCACGTTGTCCGAGACATCGGCCATGGCCGCGACCAGCATCTTCGCGGCCTCGATGCCACTCGTCTTGTAGTAGTTGTGCACGGTGGTGAGGGAGGGGCTGATGATCTGGGAGAGGGTCCCGTCGCCTATGCCCGTCACCTGAACCTCGTCCGGCACGCCGTGGCCGTACTCGCGCAGGCAGGTCAGCGCCCCGTAGGCGACGCTGTCCGTGGCGCACACCACCGCGTCGACCTCGGGGTAGGCCTCGAGGAGCCCCTCGCAGCTGGTGTAGCCCGAATCCACGTCGAAGCCGCCTATGACCTGGGCCCGGTCGGGCACGTTGAGGCCCGCCTCCCCGCAGGCGGCAAGGAAGCCCTGGTGGCGGTGGCAGCCTGCGGAGAGGTCGTCCTCGCGTACGCCTATGAACGCGGGATGTGCGCTCTTCTCGGCAACCAGGCGCGTTATCTCGAGCGTGGCGCGGTAGTCGTCCTGGAACACGCAGGACCGCCCCTCCATCTGCTGTCCCAGCACGACCAGCGGCACCTTCAGCGCGTCGAGGGCCCTCTGGTGGGCGGGCGTGACGATCGTGCTGATGAGCACGACCCCGTCCACCTGGCTGCGCTCGGCGAACAGCTGCAGGAAGCGGATCTCCTCCTTGGCGTCGTTGTCGGTGTTCGCCAGGAGCATCTGGTAGCCGGCCTCGTTGAAGACCACGCTCAGCCCCGCCACCATGCGCGAGACCGAATGGGAGTTGATCTTGGGGATGATGACGCCCACGAGCCTGGTCTTGCCGGTGCGCAGGGTCTGCGCCTGGGGGGAGGGCACGTAGCCGGTCTGGTCTATGACGCGCTTGATCAGGCGGCGCTTCTCCTCCGATACGTAGCCGTCGTTGAGGTAGCGCGAGACGGTCGCGCGCGACACGCCTGCCATCCTCGCAATGGTGTTGATGTCCATCCCGCACTCCTCGTCGAAAACCGCCAACGCCCATCGTATCATCTACACGACAAGCTGCAGCCCAAGGAGGCCATCATGGGTAACCCGCTCGCCAACGATCTCGAGACGCTTCGCCAGGCGGTCGAGAGGAACGCGCGCCCCGGGCGCTTCGCCCAGGCGTTCCACCTCGTCCCCCCGGTCGGCTGGCTCAACGACCCCAATGGCCTGTGCTGCTTCGATGGGGCCTATCATGCCTTCTTCCAGTACTCTCCCTTCAACTCGGAGGGTGGGGTCAAGATGTGGGGCCACTCCGTGAGCGATGACCTCATGGGCTGGGAGTACCTGGGGACGGCGCTCTATCCCGACCAGCCCTTCGACGTCTCGGGCGTCTACTCGGGCTGCGCCTACGTCGAGGACGGCGTGATGCACGTCTTCTACACCGGCAACGTCAAGCGCGAGGACGCGGACGGCTACGACTACGTCAACAGCGGCCGCGAGGCCAACACCGTCCACGTGGTGTCGACCGACGGCATGACCTTCGGCAACAAGCACCTGGTCATGACCAATGGGGACTATCCCCAGGATGACACCAACCACGTGCGCGACCCCAAGGTCTGGCACTCTGCCGACGGCTATCGCATGGTGCAGGGGGCCCGGCGCGAGGACGACAGGGGAGAGGTGCTGGTCTTTGGGTCCTCGGACCTCGACAGCTGGGAACTCGTCAACCGCGTGTCGACGGAGTACCCCTTTGGCTACATGTGGGAGTGCCCGGACTACTTCGAGCTGGCCGACGCCCGCCGCACGGGCGCGGGGGCCACGGTGAAGGTGCTCTCCGTCTCGCCGCAGGGCCTCGAGGGGCAGGACTGGGACCGGCGCAACGTCTACCAGTCGGGCTACTTCGTGCTGCAGGGCGACATCGTGGGCGCCTGCCGCCTGCACCCCTTCGCGCTCTGGGACGCGGGCTTCGACTTCTACGCCCCGCAGACCTTCGAGTCGGACGACGGACGGCGGATCCTCATCGGCTGGATGGGGATGCCGGACACCGACGAGTACGTGAACAAGACGGTGGAGGATGGCTGGCAGCACTGCTTCACCATCCCGCGCGAGGTCACGGCCGCCAACGGGCGCGTCTTGCAGCGGCCCGTGCGCGAGCTGGACGCGCGGCATGCCAACGAGCGCCACGGTGAGGACGCGCTGAGCGCGGACGGCACGCGCTGCTTCGACCTGCTGGTAGACGAGTTCCCCCCGAGCCTGGACTTCGCCTACGTGCGCATTGCCGAGGACCTGGTCCTGACCTGGGGCAGCGGAACCTTCGAGATGCGCTTCCTGGACGAGGGCAAGGACTCGGTCGGAGCCGGCCGTACGTGCCGCTACGAGCACCTCGACGGCCTGCGTAACATGCGCGTGGTGGGCGACGTCTCGTCGATCGAGGTCTTCCTCAACGACGGGGAGCTCACCTTCTCGACGCGGTACTACCCGGAGAGCTATGGCGTTCGCGTGGACGCCCCGGGCGCCAGCGTCACGCTCTGGGACGTCGAGGCGTAGGTGACGGGCGCACGTTCGGGCATGTGGCTTGCACGAGGGCGGGCTGCCGCGGCCAAGATTGGACTCATATGAGACGCTTCAGGCTCGACGACGATCGCTACTCGACCATCAGTCGCTACGTGGTCGCAACGGCTGCCGCCATCGTCGCCATCGTGCTGGCGGCCGTCCACCTCGCCGAGATCGCGGATGCCGTCGGGACCTCACTCGCCTGGGTCTATGCCATCGTGAGTCCGCTCATCGTCGGAGGCCTGGCTGCCATCCTCCTGTATCCCGGGGTCAAGTGGTTCGCCCGGAGGCTGGGTCGCGTCCCCCTCCTCTCGGGGAGGGAGAAGCTCAGGCACGTGCTGGGAGTCCTCCTCGTCTGCGTGTGCTTCGTCCTGGCGCTGTCGGTCCTGGTGGCGCTGCTGCTCTCGGTCATCACGGGATCGATCCACCGCATCAGGTTCGAGAACCTGGAGTCACTGGCCCAGTACCTGGCCTACGGGGCCGATGGCCTGTACAGGTGGCTCATCCGGCTCACGACGTCTCTGGGGGTCCCGCCCGATGACGTGAACGCGGCCCTGGAGCATGCGGAGACGTTCGTCTTTGGCGATGGCGACGGCTTGGGCCAGACGCTCACGAAGGGCGTCACGGCCGTGCGCAACGCCGCCTCGACCACGCTGTTCGCTGCGATCTTCGCGGTCTACCTGATGGTGGACGCGCCCCACCTGGCAAGCTATTGGAACGGGGTGCTGCGCTCCCTGATGGGGGAGAGGGGCTATGGGCGCTTCGCCGAGTTCCGTGCCGACGTGGTCTTTGCGTTCACGGGCTACATGCGCGGGCAGTTCATCGATGCCGTGCTGGTGGGGCTGATGGTGGGCGTCTCGCTCACGGTCGTGGGCGTGGACTTTGCACCGGTCATCGGCATCGCGACCGGCATCGGCAACCTGATCCCCTACATCGGTCCCATCGTCTCGTACGTGCTGACGGTCGCCGTCTGCGTGGTCAACGGCGACATTGGCCGCCTGGTCGTGGCTGCGGCCGTGCTGCTGGTCATCCAGTTCGTGGATGGGCAGGTCATCAACCCCAAGATCCTGAGCGACAGCGTCGAGGTGCATCCCATCCTGGTCCTGGTGGCCCTGACCGCAGGGGGCAGGCTGGGTGGCGTGCTGGGCATGTTCATCGCGGTGCCGTGTGCGGCGCTGGCGAAGATCTACTTCGAGAAGCTCGTGGCCTGGCGGCGCCGGATGCGCGTGGGTGGGGGCGGCGGCACAGGGGCAGATACCGGCACGAGCGGCGATGGCGGCGCAGGGGCAGATGCACATGAGCGTGGGGGTGGCACGGCGAGTTGTGAAGACACGTCCACGGCGGTTGACATCAAAGGGGATGTCCCGTAGTATTTCTCTCTGCGCATGGTGCGCCCAGACAGTGCGGGGTGGAGCAGTCTGGTAGCTCGCCGGGCTCATAACCCGGAGGTCGTTGGTTCAAATCCAGCCCCCGCGACCAAAATCAATGCCCTGACCTGCGAAAACAGGTCGGGGTTTTCTCTTTATGTCGGCAATGCCGACACGTTGCCGACAAATTGCCGATAGAGATTTTAGCACGGTCCCAAAAATCAGCTCAAAAAACCGAGGAGCTTTCGCCACGCCGTTACCTTTGCTTCACAAGGTTTCGCCCTGGCGTGACCGTAGCTTGCGGACGTGCGCAAGCAGCTCTCCACAAGCTTGCGGTCTGCCGCAGCCGAATCTCAAATAGCCCTTCTGTGCGTCTACAATCAACTGCCCGGGCTCCTGCCTTCGGCGCCCGGTTCTCCACAGCTGTCAGCGGAGAACGCAGTAAGCCCTTTGGCGGTGGCTGTACAGACACGCCTAATTCGAGAGGACAAACGGCGCAGATGTACAGGCATGGAGACGGCGGACAGCATGGCAAGGACGGGAAGCGCGATGCGGTCCAAGGCGAGGGCGAACGTCCACGCGCCGCATGAATCATGTTTGGTTAGTTGCATCCATAGTGCTACTATTCAAGCATGAACAGTTTGGAAGCCATAAAGAAGCTCAACGACGTCTCCGCGTACCAGAGGGGCATGTTCACCTCCGCCCAGGCCAGGCGCCTGGGGGTGGAGAGGTACACGTTGGCGCGTCTGGAGAAGGGCGGGTCCGTCGAGCGCGTGGCGAGGGGGATCTACCGTATGGGCGGCGCCCCCAGCGTTCGCGAGGAGGACGTCTACGCCGCCTGGCTCTCCCTCGTGCCCGACTTCGAGCCGGGCGTCCCCCGCGCGCTCGAGCTGACGCCTGTGGCCATGGGGGCGACCTCCGCGTGGTTGCAGGAGCTCGGCGAGGTGGGGCCCGAGCCGCTGGAGTTCTGCTGCGGAGCCAGGAAGCAGACGCAGCGCGAGGGGATAACCGTCCACAAGCGGCTGCTCGACGCCGCCGACGTCGTGTACGTGGCGGGCATGCCCGCGACCTCGCCCGCCCGCACCGTCCTCGACCTCGTCGACGGGGGCGAGGACCTGAGCCTGGTGGCGGCCGTGCTGGAAGACGCGCTCGCGCGCGGCCTGGTCGCCGACGTCGAGGGGCTGGCGGAAGGGATCGACCGGAGGGGCGGGAAGGCCGGGCTCCCGCGCGGAGCCAGCCTGCACGCGCTCCTCGCGAAAGGACGCTGAGGGATGCGCTACGAGAGCGCCGGCCAGTTCGACCGGGCCGCCAAGAAGTCGATAAGGGAGTCCGGCAGGGAGCCGGGTGCCGCCTACAGGGAGATGCTCCGCGACCGCTTCCTGTGCCGAATCTTCAGCGAGGACGACCCGAGGTTCCTCCTGAAGGGCGGAGCGGGCATGCTCGCGCGCATACCGGACGCGCGGGCGACGAAGGACGTCGACTTCGCCATGCGCGAGAGGGAGTCTGCGGGCTCTGCCCTGGAGGCCCTGGACAGGCTGGCGTCCAAGGACCTCGGCGACTTCTGCTCCTTCAGGCTGACGAGCCGGAGGGAGTCGCTCGACGAGAACGGCTACTCCCGCCTGCTGAAGCTGAGGTACGCGAGCTATGTGGGCGACGAGGAGAAGGGCCCCATCCTCATCGACCTGTCGCTCGACTGCGCGACCACGCAGCCGGCGGAGAGGGTCACCCCCGCGAACCGCGTCGAGATCGAGGGCGTCGCCGTCTTCGATTACCTGGCCTACCCCCTCGCCGACCAGCTCGCCGACAAGCTCTGTGCCGTCATGGGACTCCAACCAGGCGGCTGGCCGTCCTCGAGAATGAAAGACCTCGTCGACATCGTCGCCTACGCGACGAACGAGGCCTTCGACCTCGGGCAGCTTGCCCCATGCGATCAGAAGCGAGTGCGCGAAGCGCTCCATGGCCGCGCCGAAGCGCTTCGAAGCACCCGAGAGCTGGCGGCCGCGGTTCCCCGAGTTTGCGCGCAGGAGCGGCCTGCCGGCGAAGTACGCCGATTTCGACGGCGCAACGGAGCTCGCCTCTGCGTTCTTCGACCCGGCCTTGGCGGAGACGGTCCCCGCCGACGCTGCGCGGGATCCCTCCCGAGCCGAATGGTCTGGTGAGCGCTGAGCAGGGAGGCCCCCCTTGTGCGCTGCGATGCCGGCTGCACCTGCAGACGGCCAACCGCTGCCGCGCGGCTGCCCTGCCCGTGAACCGCCTAATCACCCAAACGCCGCTGCACACGAGGCCTTCCCCAATCGCGTGAAAGGGCGATCTGGGAAGGCTTCGCTTCTTTGCGCGCTGAGACGCGGGACATGCCCTGGCGACGCGGCCTACCCTTCGGGCCACGTGAAACCACGGAAGGGCATGCAGAGCATGGAAGCGACGCAAGGCAACAAGCCGGTGGGCGGGATCATCACCCTGCAGGAGGCCGCCGAGATACTGAGCGTCTCGTACAGCACGGCGTTCAGGCTCGCGGAGAGCGGGGAGCTCAAGGCGTTCAGGATCCGGAACTCGTGGCGGACGGCACCCAGCAGCGACTCGCAGGCGTGCCCTTCAAGATCACCAGCAAGACCATGGGAGAGTCCCACGTCATCGTGACCGACGGCAACGGCCAGGCCTCCACGGCGGCCAGCTGGAACGCCCACACGGCGGACACCAACGGCGGCACGGCTGACTCCGGCGTGTGGTTCGGGGGCTCCGAGCCCGACGACGCCAAGGGGGCGCTGCCCTTCGACACCTACACGGTGGAGGAGCTTCCCTGCGAGGCCAACGCCGACCGCACGCTCATCCCGGCCTTCGACGTCTCGGTCTACCGCGACTCCGTGACCGTGGACCCGGGCACGCTCACTAACGACGCGCCGCCCGCAGAGACGCCTCCCGCACCTGGAGTGCGCACCGAGGCGACCGACGCGGACGACGGCGACCACGAGGCCGCGGCCGACGACTCGGTGACCATCGTGGACACCGTCTCCTACACGGGGCTCACGCCCGGCAAGGAGTACGCGCTCACCGGCACGCTCGTGGACAGGGAGACCGGCGCGCCCGTGCGCGCGGACGGCAAGGCCGTCACCTCCACCGTGGCCTTCGTTCCCGATGCGGCGCACGGCACGCAGGAGGTCACCTTCACCTTCGACGGCGCGGAGCTCTCCGGGCATGCGGTCGTGGCCTTCGAGTCGCTCGCCCTGGACGGCCAGGAGGTCGCGACACATGCCGACGTGAACGACGAGGGGCAGACCGTAAGGCTCGTGCTACCTGAGACCCCTGAGACTCCCGAGACGTCGATGCCCGGCGGCAAGCTTCCCCAGACGGGAGACGAGCTGCCGATAGCGGGCATCTGCACCCTGGCTGCGGCGGGCTGCGCCGCCACCGTCATCGGTATCGCGCGCAGCATCGGTACGAGACATCGCAAGGAGGACGAGGGAGAGGAGGCCTAGCATCGTCGCATACATAGCCGGCTTCCTCTCCGGATTCGTGACGCTCGCCGCCTACGCCTGCTGCAAGGCCAGCGGCGCCGCCTCGCGGGCCGAGGAGAGGATGCGATAAGGGAAGTAAGAGCATGAACGAAACGCGCCCCGGTTATCCGAGGCGCGTTTCGTTATTAGCTCAATGTTTGACTGCTTACCAAAAAAGCTGCTGTTTAGCACTTAACCCCAGGTTCTAGTCCTAAGCTCTTCTGCGATTTTCTGCACGTCAGGAAGAGGGTGGTTGCCAGTGCCTAAAACATCAGTAAGGTCGAAGTTCCTCGCCCCCCTCGGAGCATACGGGGTGACTTTTCTAAAATCGGTCTCAACGAATTGGTCCACAAAAAAGTACCTATGCTTTTCTGCAGCCAAATCGTCGCCGTAATTCTTTCCATCCTTTATCGCCTCAGCGATTGCGTCTTTGTGTTCTTGTGTACATTCACCCAGCTCAGGATGATACTGCATTTCTCCGGATTCTTCCCACGCAACAATGCGCGCGCAGATTTCCCCAATCGCCTGGATGCTCTTGTCCTTATACAGACCAAGATAGTCATGCGGTCTAAATCCATGTTCGGCTTTGTCGTAGTACAGGCCGCTCTGCTTATTGAAATCGAAGGTGGTGCCGCACAACCGCATGCGCAGGTACTTCCAAGAGTCCTGCTCGACGATTAGGTCGTCGTGGCAGCAGTAGTCAACGTAATCGTCGAGCACCGCCTGCATTTCGTAATCACGATCGTCAAGAACGTCCTGAACCGTACTTGCCAATTCTTCGAATGTCATATTCACGTGAACGACGCCGTATTTTTCGCCCGAGGTTTTATTGTGCTTTGCTATCTTAGCCTCGACGTCTTTTTTCTTGTCCTCAGCCATTGGAACCGAGGCAAGCGTGAGCAGTCGCTTGTATTTTTCGCCGCTGAAAGCCTCGAGGTGATTCATTAGCTGGGTCGTATAAAACTGATCGGACAATTTTGTCTCCACGACGATTTTGAAGCTTTCTTGTGTGATCGTTGCGTCGGGAACGCTGCTCTTGCTCTTCTCCTGCAGGTTGAAGGCAACCTCCAGCTCAAAAGCATCAGATTCTGCCTTCAGAAAGCGGAAGAACTTATCAGGGGAATACTGATACAAGCGCGACAGCAGCAGCATCGTGTTTGCGGTCGCAACGTTTTCTTTTACGTGATAGCGTTGGAAGTAATGGATTTTCATTTTTCACCTAGCTAATGACGTGCTTTACTTTAGAAGAATTATTGCACACCTGCAGAGTTGAGCTATTCGCATTTTTGGGCAAGCGGGTCCTCGCTAAACCTGTCATTAACATTTTCTTGATTGGTGCATGTCATCTCTGCCAGCTCTTCCACGAACGTATACGTTGCAGGGTCGAAGCCCATTAGGCAGCAGGCCTCGGCTTCCACGCCGATGCCGTCTGCACTACCGCTTATGAGCGCGTTGAGCGTGCGATGCACTGAGACCGCCTGGACGGGCAGGCCGTCGGCAATGCGCGAAACCCAAGCGAGGCGGTTGCAGTTCACGAGGCCGTCTCCCACGCGCAGGAGCGCGAGCTCGCTGTCCACCGTCACCATGGAAAGCTGCGGCACGTCCTCGCTGTCCGCCACGACGACGCAAAGCCCGTCGCGCCTGCGGGCTATGGGGAGGCCCTCCGGTCCGGCGAGCGCGTCCTACCCCGGCGCGGGGTACCAGTGCATGGAGAGGAGCAACATGCCGCCCTCGCACATGACGCCTGAGAGGTCGAGCGACCAGTTGGTGACGACGTTTCCGCGATACATGCTCGCGTCGGTGAGGTTGACGGTGTCGAACGCGTCCGTGCGCCCGTCCAGGTAGTAGGTTTTCACGATCATTGCCGGCTGTCTCTTCCGTCGTTGTGTGGGCGGGTCGCTGGTGCTCACTTGCATGTTCTGTGGTGTTGATGCGCTGTGCGCTTGTGCCTTGGGTGCGGGAGAAGGGCTTCGACGGTCTCGATACAGGGCGCCGCTCTGCGCTGTCTTCCTTGAGTATGCCGAGCTTCTGCATGTAGACGACCATCTCGGGGTTGCTCGCGCTCTTGGCAGTGAGGTCCGCTGCCGTGCGAATGCGGTTGCCCTTGAGCCATGTGAGCGCCTCGGAGAGCCTTTCGAGATCCGAGAGGTCGCCGAGCTCCACTGCAGAGCGTGCGAGCTCTGCTACCTTTCGCTCGCCTGCGTCTGCGAGATGCCCCACCGACCCCAACGAGAACCCGCGCACGAGCGACACGCGCCCGTAGCCGAGCCCCAGGCTCTCGCCCGAGACGCGCCAGGTGGGGTGGTCCGCGAGCGAGAACACCCAGTCGCGACGGCGCGCCTTTGTGGAGTTGTCCTCGACATTCACGCCCAGGCTCTTGAGGAGCCCTTTGAACTCGCCCTCGCTCCTCGTGACGGAGCGCGCTATGCGGATGCGGGCGCGGATGTCCGCTACCCAGGAGTAGCCGCCCTTCTCGGTAATCTCGCGCTCTGCCTGTAGCGTGCGGGGACGCACGCGACCGCGCACGGACGCCTTTTCTTCGGCGCTGTCCAAATCCGAGAATCCGCGCTCCTTGGCCATGCGCTGCAGGGGGAGCTTGAGCTCCTTAGGGTCGGGGTCCTGAAGGCGCCTCCCCGTGACGATGTTGGTGTTGTTCACGACAATGTGGGCGTGCGGGACGTGACCTGCGTTGTCGTCGTGGTAGACGATGGCCACCTCAAATTCGCCGAGGTGCTCGCGCACCCAGGCGACCGTGAGCTCTCGGAGCGCGTCCAGTTTTACGTGGTCCTTGGGGTCCGGCGAGAGCATGTAGTGCTTGTAGGTGCGTCAGGGCCTGCCTCCCCAGGGCGTGCCGTTTCGCCAGCGCGAGCGCGGGGCGTCCATCGCGGCCGCCCAGCCGAAGGCGGCACCCTCGCGCTCGGGAGTGTCGAGGTTCAGGTGGTCGGCGGCGAGCGCGCGCTCACCTTTAGTGAGGTAGCGGTAGACGCCCTTGCAGGAGGTGTGCCCGGATATGGGCTTGAGTAGCGGCATGGGCAGCCACCTACAGGAAGAGCAGGCGCGACTCTGCCACCTCGCGCACGGGAGCAGCGAGCTCGCCCGTCCTCTCGCGCAGGCGCACCAGCTGCCGCTCCACCGATGTGAGCTCCTCCAGGACGTCGGATGCGTCCATAGCCTCGCGCCTGAGGTAGTAGGCGATGCGGTTCAGGGCATGAGCTGCCTGGTTCTGCTGGTAGCCCCACTGGTTGAGTTCGCGGTAGAGGCGGTTGGCGCAGACGAGGTCGAGTACCACGTGGCGGCGTGCCGCCACGTCCTCCGCCGGCAGCTGCAGGAGCAGCCTCACGAGCGCGGAGGTGGTGATGCCCAGAGTGTGTGCGAGCATCTGTGCGCGCTCAACGTCTGCTTCGCCGACGCGTACGTGCAGGCGCCTGTCGAATCTCTCCATGGTTCCCCCTAGGCGCCGAGAGGCGGCGCGTCATGCCCGGACGGGCGTCCGGGCTTCCCAGGGGCGCGGGGCATCCCCCGCAAGGGAGCGTATCGCGTGCGCACGCGCGCGTGCTCCCGTCACTCGGCATCCGGGTGGGGCAACGCGCCATCGAAGCGGCGGCGCGATGGGCGCGGCCCCCGGTGCCGACAAGCGCTATCTCGTGCGTTGTGCGCACAAGATAGGCTGCTTGCTTAGAGGGGGAAGTCTGCCGCATACGGCAGGAGCCGGCACTTGTGCAAATGCGGTACTGCTAGAATGTATTCACGTTGTATTTACTCAAAAGGCAGGTGCACGAGGTGAAGTATTCGGAGCTTGTGAACAGCGGCGCTACTGAGACCGAGCTGCAGGAGCAACTCGTCGGCGGCGACATGACCACCATCACCATGCGCATCCCCAGAAACCTCAAAGAAGCGGGAGCAGAAGCTGCGAACCTGCGCGGTATTAGCTTCAGTGCTTTCATCCGCATGTGCATGATTGAGGAGCTTGCAAGAGGGCATGATAAATGACTGCACAAGTAAAATCGCGTAAGCGCGTTCAAGACCATGGCGAGGTGTTCACCAACGAGCGCGAGGTGAATGCCATGCTCGATATGGTGAAGCAGGAAACCGAGCGCATCGAGTCACGGTTCCTGGAGCCAGCGTGCGGCGATGGGAACTTCCTCGCAGAGGTCATGCGGCGCAAGCTCGCGGTAGTAAACGCACGATATCGCCGCTCACTTTCCGAATACGAGAAGTACACCTTCATCGCAGTCGGCAGCATCTACGGCGTTGAGCTGCTTCGCGATAATGCGATAACGTGCCGTGAATGGCTCTTCTCCATCGTGGAGAGCGACTATATGCGCGTATGCAAAAAGAAGCCGACGCCTGGCTTCCTCGATGCCATCCGCTTCGTACTCGGACGCAACATCCTGAACGGCAACGCACTGAGCCTCAGGGCCGTGAACGAGCATGGGGACGATACCAGCGAGCCGATCATCTTCTCCGAGTGGTCGATGGTAATGGGCGACAAGGTGAAGCGCCGAGACTTCCGTCTGGACGAGATGCTTGAGGGTAGCGCCGATCAGCAACAATTCTCCCTGTTCGGCGCGAGCGGTACGCCCACCTCGGAATGGGAGCTGGACGGGGAGACCGGTGCGATGATTCCCAAGCCCATAAGGGAATTTTCAATGATGAGCCTCTACGAGGTGCAGAACAATGAGTAGCCTTTTTGAAACCACCTACAATCCCGACGTACTGAGCTGCCTTGCCAACCTAAGCAACGATGAAGTATTTACTCCTCCGGATTTGGCGAACAAGATGCTCGACCTGCTACCTCGGGAAATCTGGAGTGACCCTAACGCTACGTTCTTTGACCCCGGCACTAAGTCTGGCGTCTTCCTGAGGGAAATTGCAGTTCGACTCATAGATGGCCTTGAGGCACAGTTCCCAGACCTACAGGAGCGGCTTGATCATATCTATCGCAATCAAATTTTTGGTATGGCAATAACCGAGCTCACGAGTCTGCTTGCGCGGCGTAGTCTCTACTGTTCTAAGTATCCAAACAGCAAATACTCCATAGTCCATTTTGATGAGCCCCAGGGCCGTGTTGATTACAGACAATTGAAACACACATGGGAATACGGACGGTGTAAGTATTGCGGCGTCCCCAAGGCTGTGTATGACCGCGAACAGGATTTGGAGTCTTACGCATACGAGTTCATTCACCTAGACGATCCGGGAGAGGTATTTAACGTGAAATTCGACGTCATCATAGGTAACCCTCCCTACCAAATGAATGATGGGGGTGGCAATGGCAGTAGTGCCATGCCCATTTATCATAGATTTATCGAGCAGGCAAAGAAGCTTAATCCTCGTTACCTTTGTATGATTGTGCCGGCAAAATGGCAGTCAGGAGGTAAGGGTCTCGATGCTTTTCGTGATTCGATGCTTCATGATCGTCGCATCAAAGAGATGGTCACATACAGCGATTCACGTGACTGCTTTCAAGGCGTTGACATCGCAGGGGGCGTTTCCTACTTCCTGTGGGCGCGCGACTACAATGGCCCATGTCACGCAACGCTGCATGAGAACGGAGAGGACACTTCTTCCGATAGAAATCTCGACGAATTCCCCGTGTTCATCGCTTCCGATCGAGCAGTGAAAATTATCCGTAACGTGCAATCCAAAGCCAGCGAGTTCTATGCCGATATCGTGCGCTCTCGTAAGCCGTTTGGTATCGGGGCCGGGTCTGACAATAAGAGGGGAGATCTGGCTCTCAGGTATCGCGGCGGGATGGCTACAGTTAACAAAGCCGAGGTGACGACTGGTCAGGAGATGATTGACCAGTGGAAGGTCATTATTTCGAAAGCGGCGGCAGAGCATGCGGGGCAGTCCGACAAGAATGGCCAGCGAAAAATGTTGACGGTTATCGAGATCTTGCCGCCCAAGACCGCCTGCAGCGAGACATATCTTGTCGTTGATGCCTTTAACAATCAGGTGGAAGCGGAGAACTTAGCTGCTTACATACGAACAAAGTTTGTACGCTACCTGATATGGCAGGCAACGCCAACGCAAAATATATCGAAAAGCTGCTTCGCGTTTGTGCCCGTCATCGACCTAAGCAAGGCTCCTACCGATGAGGAGCTTTATAGCTATTTCGGCCTCGATGAGGACAGTGTGCAGGAAATCGAGACAAAAATTAAACCAATAGCGGGTGGCGAAGATGACGAGTAACAACTTCTTCCCGCCACGACCTGACGCGACGCCTATCATCTACGCCTATTGTGAACTGGATAACTACCAGCTCAAGGGCATGCTTAAGGTGGGCTACACCAGCCGTACCATCGAGGAGCGCATGCACGAGCATTACCCGACACTTAAGCCGGGAGAGGTGCCCTATGAAGTGGTGTTCACCGCGCCTGCTATGCGTACCGATGGCACGTCGTTTATGGACCACGAGGTGCACGAAAACCTAGAGGTAAACGGATACAAGCGTCTAAGGGACCGTGAAGGCAAGAAGACGGAATGGTTCCGCTGCACCGTCGATGACGTGAAGGCGGCCTATCTCGCGGTTCGTGATCGCGCCGAGAACGTAGAGCGGCGCACCCAGGACTTCAAGATGCGCCCCGAGCAGGAGGCGGCCGTGCACAAGACCGAGGCGTACTTCCACTCCTTGGAGCGGGAGGGTGGCACGCGTACGCCGAAGTTCCTGTGGAATGCCAAGATGCGCTTCGGCAAGACCTTCGCTGCCTACGAGCTCGCCAAGGACATGGGGTTCAAGCGCGTGCTCGTGCTCACCTTCAAGCCGGCGGTACAGACCGCCTGGGAGGAGGACCTGACCACACACGTGGACTTCGAGGGCTGGCAGTTTATCAGCCGCCCTAAGGATTCCGGCAAGCCCAACATCGCTGAGCAGTACGAGACTGCCGACAAGGGCCGTCCAATCGTGTGCTTCGGCTCGTTCCAGGACTTTCTAGGGCGCGATCGCTTCGGACGAATCAAACCTCAGCACGAATGGGTGCGTGAGGAGGACTGGGATCTCGTCATCTTCGATGAGTATCATTTTGGCGCGTGGAATGAGAACTCAAAGACGCTCTTCGAGCCCGAGGACGAGGATGAGCTAAATACCCAAGAGGACATGGACATCAGTCTCGGCCATGCGAACACCGGTAGCGAGATGGACGAGGGCGACCTGCCCATCGTGACGAAGTACTATCTATTTCTCTCGGGGACGCCCTTCAGGGCGCTTAACTCCGGGGAGTTCATCGAGGAGCAGATCTACAACTGGACCTATTCCGATGAGCAGGCGGCAAAGGAGGCGTGGCCGGTTGACCACCACGGCCGCCCAAACCCATACGCTGCGTTGCCGCGTATGGTGCTACTGACTTACCAGATGCCCGAAGAGATTAAGCGGGTGGCACTTGGTGGCGAGTACAACAGCTTCGACCTGAATGCGTTCTTCGAGGCGAAGGGAGAGGGAGATGCCGCCGAATTCGTCTTGAAGGACGCCGTGCAAAAGTGGTTGGACCTGATTCGCGGCGCGTACAAGCCGTCCGCCGTGGACGACTTAAAGCTAGGTGCGGAGAAACCCGCGCTACCCTATGCCGACACGCGCCTGCTGCGCGTGCTGAACCACACGCTTTGGTACTTACCGCGAGTGAACAGCTGCTACGCGATGCGCAATCTCTTGCGTGAGCCGCAGAATGTGTTCTTTCATGATTACACAGCTAACGTGTGTGCCGGCACGGAGGCGGGCGTGGGTATGGCGGCACTCGACAGAGTGCGCGAGACCATGGAGGACCCGCTACACTCTCAGACCATCACGCTTACCTGCGGAAAGCTTACCACTGGCGTGACCGTGAAGCCCTGGACCGGCATCTTCATGCTAACCAACATGCGTAGCCCCGAGACATACTTCCAGGCTGCCTTCCGCGTGCAGTCTCCCTGGACCGTGAAGAACGACGCAGGCGAGACTGAGATCGTGAAGCGGGAGTGCTACGTGTTCGACTTCGCACTGGACCGCTCGCTACGCATGGTGTCGGACTACAGCTGCCGCCTCAAAGTGGACGAGAACGTGGGACCAGAGCAGAAGGTCGGTGAGTTCATCAACTTCCTGCCGGTACTTGCCTACGATGGCAGCGCCATGCGTCCCGTGAGCGCTGCCGACATCCTCGACATTGCAATGGCGGGCACCTCGGCGACGTTGCTCGCGAGGCGCTGGGAATCGGCGCTTCTGGTGAACGTAGACAACGACACGCTACGACGCATCCTCAACAACGAGGACGCCCTCAACGCTCTTATGAGCATCGAGGGATTCCGTGCTCTGAATTCCGACATAGAGACTATTATCAACCGCTCCGAGGCCATCAAGAAAGCCAAACGCGAGAAAGAGGAGCTGACCCCGAAGGAGAAGAAGGAGATCTCTGCCGAGGAGAAGGAGCTCAAGAGCAAGCGCAAACAGATCCAGGAGAAACTGATTAAGTTCGCTACGCGCATACCGGTGTTCATGTACCTGACCGATTACCGTGAAGAGACTTTAAAGGACGTCATTACGCAGCTGGAGTCGGGGCTCTTCAAGAAGGTGACCGGCCTCACGGTGAAGGACTTCGAGCTCCTGGTCTCGCTGGGCGTGTTCAACGACGCTCTCATGAACGACGCCGTGTACAAGTTCCGCCGCTACGAGGACTCCTCACTGAGCTACGCCGGCGTGAACCGCCACGAAGGCGAGCGTGTGGGCCTGTTCGACACGACGCTCACAGACTTCGAGTACATGGCCATGGCCCAAGAGGAGTCGATGGTGGCTCCTAACGGACTGGCGAAGTCAAGCGCAAACGCCGCGAGCGCAGACGCGACAACGAGCGCATCGAGGGCCGCGGGGAAGGCTGCGGTACCCGCAGCAATCGATGTGGCCGCGACAAAGGTTCCCAGGTCGGCACCGGCAAACGCCGAAGGTGGCACTGCGCCTGCAGTGGCCTCGGCTGCCGAGGAAACGGTACCCGCCAAACCTGCCGTGACCCAGGAGCAGCTGGACGAGCTTGAGCCGGGCACCACCGTGTTCCACAAGGCGTTCGGCTACGGACGTATCGTCAACTTGAACGACGCGTACATCGAAGTGACGTTTGACAGTGACAACAAGAAGAAAAAGCCGTCGAGGAAGTTCATGTTCCCAAGCGCGTTTTATCAGGGCCTGCTTCAGATTGGATAGATGGGTATGCCGACAGGAGAACCTAACTTGAAATTTGACATAGAAAAGGTCATTATCAGTGGGTTTAAGCGCATTCGAGAGCCTCTGACTATCGACATAACCCACCAGCTAAGCATACTCGTTGGCGATAACGGCGTTGGAAAAAGCACAATCCTCGAAGCGATACACCTTGCCCTTACGGGCATGTACCGAGGCGAGCCCATCCAAAGGGCCCTCTCGCAGGCATTGTTCAACAATGATGACGTCGCCTCATTTATCGCCGCCGCGTGCGCGGGCGACTTCTCAAGGCTCCCCATAATCAAGATTGAGGTGTACCTCAGTGGCGGTGATGGGCATGACGCTGAATACCTTTCGGGTGCCGTCAATTCCGAGAAGAGCAAGCATTGCGGATTCACGTTCTCCGTCCTGTTCGATGAGGACTACCGTGACGAGCTCGAAAGCTTGCCCGAAAGCAGCCTCAAGAGCCTGCCAATCGAATACTATGAGGCCAAGTGGATGACCTTTGGGGACGGGCTAATCACACCTCGAAAGATTCCCGTTCGGTCTGTGATAATCAACCCTGCCGGAGACTGGCAGGGCAGCAGGGTGGACGAGCGCGCGGCTCGCGTCCTTCTCAATGGATTGAACGAGAAACACCAGATGGCGCTAGCCCAAGAAGCCCGTATCGCATTCGATGTGTGGAGCGCCAAAGATGCGCTTAAGAAAGCCAATGGCTCACTGCCATCCATAGGCATCGAGGGCATTGCTATCGACATCACCACTGACCATGGCACGACGGACTCTTGGAAGAGAAACATCGTCGTTCGGCTCGAAAACGTACCTTATGGGCATATCGGCGCGGGAGCGCAGAGCATGATGCAGACCGGCATCGCTTTAAGCAAGGAGCGCCCAGAGAAGACGACCCTGCTTCTCTTCGAGGAACCTGAGAACCACCTCTCCCATACAAATCTGTGCAAACTGATCAGACTGATTGCTGACGGTGCGGATGGCCGTAAGGTTTTCGTAACGACCCATTCGAGCTATGTGGCGAACGTGCTTGGCCTTGAGAACTTGCAAATCGTAGGCGACGATTCCCAGCGGCCCTATTGCTCTCCGCTTTCAGACCTTTCCCCGGAAACGCTGAGATTCTTCAAGAAGTTGCCTGGCTATGACACCTTGAGGCTCGTGCTCTCGCAGGCGGCAATCTTGGTAGAGGGTCCTTCAGACGAGCTAATCGTGCAGTTGGCATATCGGCAAACTCACGATGACAAGCTGCCAATTGAGGATGGGATTGACGTCATCTCTGTTGGAAGCGGCTTTCTCCGATTTCTCGAAATCGCGAGTTCTATCAAAAAGCGCGTGCTTGTTCTCACCGATAATGACGGCGATACGGACGCACTAGATAGGAAGTATGCCGACTATTCCTCAGATGACCATGTGCACTTGGGCTATGTTCGAGATGAATATGAGCCGGATGATTCAACCGGCATAGACCCGGATAAGAAACTCAACTGGAATACCCTTGAGGCAGAGATGCTGAGAAAGAACGGCTTCGAAAGCCTTAAGAAAATCTTGGGTCGAAAAGACGACTGCAAGGCAAGCCTTCTTAAATACATGGAGGGCAACAAGACCGACACCGCTCTTGAGCTCTTTGATGCTGGCGAAAACGTCCTCATTCCCGACTATATAAGTGACGGGATAGGTTGGCTTGATGAGTAATGTCGATGACCGTAAGAGGATAATCGTTGCCGGCGCGGGCACCGGCAAGACGACCTTGCTGAAGGATATTGCAATAGAGCGTTGTGATGAGCGGCGCGTGCTGTATCTGACCTACACTGTGGCCAATGCTGTTGAATTTGAAGCAACGGTAGTTGGCGAGCTCGGGTATCTGCCGGCGAGTATTACGATTATGACCTGGTTCTCATTCCTCCTCGCTCATGGTGTTAGGCCATATCCAGCAAACGACTTTTCTAATCGAATTGATAGGATACTGTTCAACGAAGGCAGAGCGTTGCAGCGGGGTGGAGTTCATCGTGGAGATGAGAGCTACTACTGCCCTAAGCGCGGCGTTGTTTACAGGAGCAGGCTATCCGATTTAGCTGCCCTATGTGATGAGCAATGGCATGGCGAAGTCACCGATAGAATCTGTGCCATATACGACACCATCCTTGTGGATGAGGGTCAAGACTTCGCAGGCTATGATTACGACATTCTCGGCTCAATGATGCAGAAAGCTTGCGAAATGGTCATAGTGGGGGACCCAAGGCAGCAGACATATCGGACTGGAAATGAACCGAAATACTCCGGTGTACGCAATGTGTTCGATTTTTTCAGCGCCAGCCCAGGCTATACGCTTGACACAACTACCCTTAGCACGACCTACAGGTGCTCTAAGGCAGTGATTGCCCTTGCGAACTCACTATATCCAACGATGCCGCAGGTTGTGCCGTGCGGCGAACGGAAGGCCGGCAGTGCTGGCAAGATTCTGAGGGTCAAGAAATCTAGCTTTGAGGCTTGGGCGAGCGCAAGAATACAGCCCTTCACTGTTCTGCGCTACGACTCCCGAACGAAGGTGCCTGATGGTTTTCACACCATGAATATGGGTGAATCAAAGGGCTTGACGCTTGATGATGTCGCTATCTTCCCTACGAATGAAATGAAAAAATGGATTGGCGACAACAACGTCAATCTCAAAGACGGGACGAGAGCTAAGTTGTACGTCGCGATAACGCGCGCACGCGGGGACGTCATCTTTGTTATCTAACGCCAGCAGAAAGGTCCCTAAGGGCGAAAGGGGATATTGAAGAGTTGCGCTCATATGTGAGCAAACCCCAACAAACATCTAGTTTGCTTCGTTGTGTCTATATGAGCTACTTGGATTACTAGTGAACAATTAGTAGGTGCTGCATGGATAGAAATATCGCGATTGATCAACTGAATACCCTCATTGAAGAAGGCAAGGTGGTGCTTGCTACTTCCTACTTTGTCGATGGTATTTTCGGCGGGCCATGGGTAAAGTCAGCGCTCTATTCCCCTTGGCAGGCCAAGGCGGCAATGGTGTTGCATGAGGTTTTGCCTGAACACCAGCAAACGATGCTCAAGAAGTTGGAGGAAAAAGATACAAATCACACCTCCACTGCTGAGGACTGGCAAGGACAATTGCAAGGCGCGCTTGAAGCAATTGCAAACGGCGTCGTCAAGCTTGATGAAACCAACGGGGCTGATGCCGACGCGGTCATCGAGAGAATGCTCGACAGATTTCCCGATGTCGTCGCCTCAATCAATCGCAGACATGCCGGAAGAGAAGGTCTTGCAATCAATGACGAATACGACGTCCAAGACTTGCTCAGATCTATCTGCCTGGCATACTTCGACGACGTGCGTGTCGAGGAAGCGGTTCCCAGCTTTGCAGGAAAGAACTCGCGCACTGATCTCTTCCTCAAAGAGGAAGCTCGCTTCATTGAAGTGAAGATGGCTCGGGATGGTCTACGTGACAGAAAGCTTGGCGACGAATTAAGCGTGGACATTCCTCAGTACAACGAGCACCCGGGGTGCGAGCGGCTTTTCTGCTTCATATACGACCCGGGTAGACTTGTCCGTAATCCAACCGGTCTCAAGCGCGACTTGGAGAGGATAATCCCTGAGTTCGTTACCGTAATTATCGCGCGTTAGATAGAGCAAGCAACCCTTAGAGCAAACGTCACGGGGCAGAAGCTCTCGGGGCGTCCTTGCGCTTAGCGTGTGCAGAGCGCATTGAGGTGGTGACGACATGTCAACCTGGGCCATGGCCGCCCTTCCCGCCGTCGTTAGGTGTTCCTGACGGCGGGAAGGGCGGTCGCGGGAGGGCTTGGCTGCGGCCGTGGCGACACGAAATCGGGGCCGCTGGGGTTCTCTCCCAGCGGCCCCTTTCGCGTCTTGAGCGGTTTGCACTTCCGCTCTAATCCTCTGACCAGCGACAAACTCCTACGAGGTGGCGTAGGGTGGCCTGTCTCTCGCCCGTGATGGCCACGGCCACCACGTCGTAGCGCACGGCGTCTTCATGCTTGTGGTCGAGCAGGTAGCGCAGGCACTCTGCCCTCATGTCGGCGGTGTCCCCCTCTCTCACGTCCAGTGTGGGTAGGGCGCGCTCGCTCCCGCCTACGCTCGCGGTGACACGCACGAGCACGGCCTCGTCGCCGTCCCTGGCAACGATGGTGCCGCCTGCGCTTCCGTCGTTCACAGCCTCCATGCCGCAGTGCTCCAGGTAGCTCCCGCACAGCCTGCGTGCCGTGGCCATCGCCTCCTCCTCACCCATGGTCAGCTTGCTGGTCTCGGTTGCCTCGGCCATCTTGGTCTCCCTCCGGTTCCGGGGCCCTCTGCCCCGCCATGGCTTTGGATGGCAAGCGCGGCTCGGGCGACGGGCGCGTCCTTGCGGGCGTGGGCGCGGCGCCTGGCGGCTGGGCAGCGCGTCGGGGAGCGGGAAGAGGTGCTTGCTCCCCGTGTCACCCTTTGCCATGGCGGGGAACGGAACTTGCCCTTGGGCGTTGCTTTTCATGGGGCTGCTGCCCCGAGCCCGAGGGCCCGGGGCAGCAGCTTTGGGGTCACCTCCCGTTGCTGAGGACGTTCTTGTGGTGGCGCAGGAGGGCCTTCTCGGAGCCCGTCACCAGCAGGCTCACGATGTCGTAGCGGATGCTGGTGAGGCCCTCCACCTCGGCCTCGGCGAGGTATGCCGCCGCGATGCGCTCGAAGCGCACCTGGTCGGGCTCCTCACGGGGCATGTCGTAGCCCCCGCACTTGGTGGCGGTGTCCATGAAGACGAGCTCCTCGTCGTCCATGGCGATGAAGTCGATGCTGTCCGATCCGTGCGCCCAGCTCTCCTCCAGGACCTCGATGCCCCTGTGCTTCAGGTACGCGCGGATTGCCTCGTGTGACCTCTCGTCGATGCTCTTTCCCATGACTGTCTGCCTCCTCGTGTTGGGGCCGCCCCTTTGGCGCGCCTTGTGGTGCGGATGTCGCCTGCGGGAAAGCGGCAGTGCAAGGGGTAAAGCGAAACGCGGATGCGCTCGAGTTTTCCGAGGGGCGCCCTGTGCCCGTCGGAAAAGTTTTCGCGGCCCTTGCGCGCAAGCGACCGTGGGCGAATCTTCGCTCCCAAGGCGAGACGGGACGGGGCGTGCGCGGAGGCCGCCCGTGGGAATGCGGCGATGGGGTTTGCTTCGAGGCGTTGCGTGCCTGAGATGCCGGGGCATGTATGGCGGAGATGCGGTCGCGCTGGCCGGCTGCTGTCGGCTTCGTTGGACGACGGGGTGCTTTCGTGGGCGCCGTGCGACGTGCGGTAGCCATGCCCATGAGGCGCCCGGGCGCTTCGTGCGTCGTGGTCTGCCCGCTGCGGCGTATGGAGGCCTCTACGTTCGCTGTGACATTGTGTCTGGTGGTGGGTTGGGATAGTCGCTCCGTCATCACGCTGATCGCCTCGACGGGAGGTTGGCCCATGTGGCTTATCCTTGCCTTCGGGCTCGGGGCAGGGAGTCCTACTGATATAGAGGCATGGAAGTGAATACAGAATGTACCCAATTCCCACCTAATTCTGCAGTAAATGTCGGATGCCCAGGTTTGCTTTGGAGCTTTGAGGTCGCAATCTGCGACCTCAAAGAATCTGCTCGTATCGTTCTTCTACTCGCCGAGTGCGGCGACAATCGAGCCAACGACGGCGGAGTCCTCAAGCTTGGCGACCGCGAAGCTCTTCTTGCCGGTGTCCTTCAACGAAGCTCCTACCAGGTAGCCCTCGGTCCCGTCCAGGATGAGGAAGCGGTCGTGGAACGAGGTCGTGTGCTTGATCATGAGCTTCGGGTACTGCGCATTGAAGGTCGCAACATCGCGCTTGGTGAGGCTGGTTTTTGGGTGCGTCCACACGGTGACGGAGACGCCCGACTGCTTCTTGGCGAGGATGTTGAGCGTCCCCGTGTCCACATAGCCGTCAATCAGGACGATCTCGCGCTTGGCTCTTTGCACGAGCGAGACCAGCAGCTCGAACGCGTCGTAGACCTGGCCCTCGAAGAAGACCTTCTGGTTCGGAGCCTCGTGCGCTCCCATGTAGTCGAAGACGCGCTCGAAGCGCTCGTCGGTCGAACGCTCCAGGCTGTCCAGCCTGTGATCAATACTCCTAATCTGCTCGAACATGTGGGCGTTGTCCACAATGAAGTGGCGCATCTCGACGAAGGCGTCCATGATGCGCACGCTCACGTCGATGGCCGTGTCGCTGCGCAGCACCGCGGAGAGCATCGACACGCCCTGCTCGGTGAAGACGCGCGGCATATAGCGCCACCATGTGTCCTGTTTGACCAGGTCGGGGCGTAAGGTCGCAATTTGCGACCTTAGACTTTCGGCTTCTTCCCGCGTGATGCGAAAGCAGAACCTCTCGGGGAACCGCTTCGAGTTCCTGCTTACTGCCTCATTGAGCCTTTTCGTCTCAACGCCGTACAGTTCAGCAAGGTCGCTGTCGAGCATGACCTGCTGGCCTCGCACGGTATAGATCATGTCTTTGATTTGAGTGTCGCTTGAGAGCGCGATTGACGTCTCTGTCTTGGGAGGTTCTCTGTCGGGCATGGCCGTAGCCTTTCTGTGCGAACCGTTGATGCAATTTTATCAAGCGCATGTTCACATCCAAGGCGAGACGGCGCGGAAGAGCCAGCGCACGAAGCGCCAGACGAGCCTAAAGACGCCCATGTCCTGCCCCCTTCTCTTTCTCCTCTGCGGCGGCAAGCATTGCCTTGAGCTGGTCCACCGAGAAGCTGAGCGCGCCGGCGCTCGGCGCTGCGGCGGGCTGCGGGAAGTCGTAGAGCGAGTCGAGGTCCACGTCGAACGAGTCCGCCACCTTGTCCACGGCGGCGCGCTTGGCATCAGGGTCAACGTCGGCGTAGATGTCCAGCGTCATGCTCACGCTCGCGTGCCCCAGGTAGCTCGCCACGGTCCTCACGTCGCAGCCGTTCGCGATCATCATGGTGGCGAAGGTGTGCCTGAGGTCGTGAAAGGTGCACTTGAAGCCGTTCATCTTGCAGAAGGCGGCGAAGTCCTTGCCGAGCTGCGTGGGGTTGTAGGGCCGGCTCCTCTCCTCCTGCGTGCCTAGGATGTAGGGGTCGCCGAAAGGAAGAGCGAACTCGTTGGCAATGCGCACGGCGTCCGCCCTCACCAGGCGCAGCATGTCGAAGGTGCGCCTGGTGAGGGGGATGGTCCTCAGCGAGCTCGAGGTCTTGGGCTCCTTCACGTAGAAGCCGCCGTCGCCGTTCCCCAGGGCGTGGCTCACGGTTATGGTGCCGTCGTCGGAGAGGTCGGACCACCTGAGCGCGCAGACCTCGCCGCGCCTCATGCCCGTGGTGAGGGCGAGCTCTATGGCTATGCCCAGGGGCGCAGGCTGCGCGCGCCTCGCCAGCTCCAGCATGCGCGTGCGCTCCTCGCGCGTCAGGGCGTTGATGGGCGTCTTCACGCGCTTGGGCGGCTTGCAGAAGTCGCAGGGGTTCTTGGCGATGAGGTCCTGCGCCATGCCCCACTTGAGCGCCTCCCAGCGGCCGGCGTTGCGCCTCCACCTCAGCGACCTGCTGGTGTACCTGGAGCCCACGTCTCCTCCCAACGAGTCTTCCACGGCCGTCCGTGGCCGACATCGCGGCCGCCGAAGCGGCCGCCAAGCCGAAGATGGAGGCACGGGGGCCGCGGGCTTCGGAGGTGCGGGGGATTGGAGGAGCCACAGGCCAGGGGCCGCTCGCCTGCGGCTTCGGCGCAAGCAGAAAGGGGAGGGCGTCAGTGGAACGTCCCCTGGGTCGCCCATGGCCCGGAGGCCGCGGGTTCGAGCCCCTGCCCCCGCGGCCAAGACGTTGTCGTAGGCCAGCTGGCTTCTTGAGTGGCTGGCCCGTTTTTGTGTCTCGGTTTGCCCCTGTTAGCGGACGCAGAAGGACGGAAATTGGTATTTCGGGCATTGTCCGACATGTGTCCTAGCACGTCCGCTATTCCCCCATCCCCCTCCGGCCCCTCTCGGTCATCTCATAGTGAGCCCCTCCGCCACGAGTGAGGCTCCAACCAGGTATCCCTCCGTTCCATCCAAGATGAGGAAGCGGTCGTGGAACGAGGTCGTGTGCTTGACCATGAGCGTCGGGTACTGCGCGTTGAAGGTCGCGACATCGCCCTCGGTGAGGTTGGTCTTTGGGTGCGTCCACACGGTGACGGCAACGCTGAGCTCCTTCTTCGAGAGAATGTTGAGCGTCCCCGTGTCCACGTAGCCGTCGACCAAGACGATCTCGCGCTTTGCCCTCTGCACGAGGGAAATCAGCAGTTCAAAAGCGTCGTAGACCTGGCCCTCGAAGAAGACCTTCTGGCTCGGCGCCTCGTGGGCCTCCATGTAGTCGAAGACGCGCTCGAAGCGCTCGTCGGTCGAGCGCTCTAGGCTATCCAGCCTATGGTCGATGCTCCTGATCTGCTCGAACATATGGGCGTTGTCTGCGATGAAGTGGCGCATCTCTACGAAGGCGCGCATGATGCGGACGCTTGCATCAATTGCGACCTTACTGCGGAGCACGCCCGAGAGCATCGCCACGCCTTGCTCGGTGTACACATGAGGCATGTAACGGCGGCCAATCGAAGAATCGGTGTCCTGACCTGCTAAGGTGCCAATTTGGCACCTTAGATTGTCCAGCTCCTCCCTTGTGAGCTTGAAGCGGAAGTCCTCGGAGAAGCGGTCCTCGTTGCGCTTGGCGGCGCGGTTGAGTGCCTTCGTCTCGACCTTGTACAGCTCGGCAAGGTCGCTGTCGAGCATGACCTGTTTGCCCCGTACGGTGTAGATCATGTCCCTGATTTGCACGTCATCGTATGCGATGATTGCTGCTTCGTTCATATCCTGCATGACAACGCCCGAAGAGCCTAATACTCAGGCTGCTCCCATTCTTATATTAATGTTAATGGCGATATTTCGTAAAAAAATTGCAAAATAATGCGATACTCATTACACTATGAGTTGCGAAAGGAGGGCAAAGGTATGTACAAACTCGTGTCGCTCACGGTAGGCAACTTTCGGTCGTTCTGCGACCCACAGACCCTCACCCTCGATGGGCGCAGTGCTCATTCGGTGACTGCGGTTTTCGGTCCCAATGCCGGAGGCAAGTCGAATATCGCCAAGGCGCTCGTTGCTCTTATCAACTGCATCAGGAGGTCTTCCGACCCCAACTTCCGGCTTCCCTATGAGCCCTTTCTGCTCAAAGCGGGCATGGACGAGAGGCCGTCTACGCTCGGCATGGCCTTCTCCTTGGACGGAAGACGTTACGAGTACTCTGTCAGCTTCTTGGCTCATAAAGTTACCCATGAGCTGCTAAGAGAGCAATCTGATAAGACGAACCGAATGAACAAGGTGCTCGAACGAACGGATGACAAACTCAATCCCTACGCGCGCCAGTACGGCTTCGGTAAGAGGCTTCTCGACAGAACGCGCGAGGACACCCTGCTCATCACAAAGGGCCGTGAGGATAACAACGCATACTCCAATATCATCTTCGGCCTCCTCGACCATATCAGCGTTGTCTCTCCCAGCCCGGATGCGCCCACGCCTCTCTTCGTGGAAATGCTCAAGAACGATGTGAGCCTGCGTTCCAAGACTCTTGAGCTGTTGAAGCGATGCGACTTCTCCATCAGAGACATCAAGTTCACTGATGTGGCTTTGCCAGAAGACATTTTCGATCAGCTGCCTGTTCAGATTCCCCCCGATATCAGGAGGGCGATGATAGAGCAAGGCACCACGACCTTCACCACGGTGCATGCTGTCCGTGATGAGGAGCAGTCGATTGTCGGCTCGCGTGACCTCGACTTCTGGGCCCAGGAGTCAATGGGCACCCAAAAGTTCTTTGAGGTAGCCGTCCCCATCATCGACGCACTGGAGAACGGCAAGACCATCTTCATCGATGAGTTCGGCACCTATATCCATCCCATGCTGACCCATGCCATCGTGTCGCTGTTTGGGGAGTCCAGCAGTGATGACGCCTACATGGTCCTCATGACACATGGCACGACGATGCTGCGGGAGCTTACGCGCGACGAGGTTGTGCTCGTTGAGAAGAGCCACGCCGAGGAGTCTCTTATCATACCCCTGACCGATCTGGGAGTCCGTGACGGCGAGGCCTTTGAGAAACGCTATCTCGCGGGGCTCTACGGTGGCGTTCCAATCATCGAGGGTTAGGAATGCGATGGTGAGCAAGAAAAACGGGAGAAGGTATCTGCTCATCTGTTGCGAGGGGAAGACGGAGAGGGAGTATTTTTTGATTCTAAGGAGGCTCTACCGTATTTCCGCAGCACAGGTTTCGGTTATTGGCGAAAAGGGTCAGCACAAGGCACTCGTCGACAGAACGCTCGAAGAGCGCGACAAGCTTTGTGAAGACATGTGTATTGATCAGGACGAGGTCGAGTGCTGGGCAGTTTGCGATGATGACAACATGCCATTCTCCTATGCGGAGCTTAAGGATTACGCTGAGAAACGCAAGGTAAAACTTGCCTTCTCCCGTCCACAGTTTGAGGCGTACCTTCTCCAGCATTTCGAGCAGTCCTCGCTGCATGACCAGAAGGGGCTTTATACGAGACTCAGCGACCTTGCGTCAGGCGCTGCTGGTCAAAGTGAGGAATACGATAAGGCGAATTTGAAGTGGCTAGACGTAGCAATTGATGCTAAGCCTAAGCTTGTGGATATCGCTCTCGTTAATGCCGACCAGAGAACAAGGCAGTCAGGTAAGGTCTTCCTTACTGTGCAAAACCTTGTTAGGCGTATGAAGGAGCTTGGTAAGCATTAGCTGCATGCTGGTTTTTCAACAGTTTTAATCGAGCCCGCGTCTCGCTCATTCCTGAGAGAGACGCGGTCCGGTTTTAACAAAACGGTCTCAACGACTGTTACGTCAATAGGTTTACAGAAATATTGAAGGGCATTCATGGAGCACCTTCGCCGCCAGATAAGGGTTGTTGAACTTGCGGTACATGCTCGGCCCGCGCCTCAACAGCTCCGCCACCAGTCTGTAGGACCACAGAAGCGTCAGTGGGTCACGGAGCAGCAGATTCAACTGATCGAGGTTCTCGAATTCTAGAGAGAATACGTTGTCGGCATTTGCGTATTCGGCAGGCCTGGCTAATCGTCTCGCTGATTGCCCATTCGGTGCGACTATGGTGTTGCCACGAAACCTCCAGCCGGCGCGTTTCATCGGTGCCATGTCGTGCTTTATGCACTCTTCGAGCTTCTCGTCAGGTACGTCCTTGCCGTTGATGAAGCCGCTTCCGTCCCTGCCGATGACGAGAACCTCAAGGTTCTGGCAGCTGAGTGTTGCCGCCCTCGTCCTCCTCGCCGTCGATGGCAGCGCGGTGACCGTCCACAAAATCCCGGCGCCCCCGGGCAGGTCGGTCTTCATGATGTTGCGGAGATCCCATCCGTGTGAGCCAAACCATGCGATTGCGTCGGTCTCTGCGCGGTCGAGCACTTCAGGGTTATCGCCGGAGACGTGCGCGAACAGCATCTCGGCGACCTTCGGGCTTCCTTCCATGTGCCGGTACTCGTGTGCGTGCTGCACATAGCGCTTGCGAACGTCCTCGGATTTGCCGACGTAGCACGTTCCGTCTTCGAACTTGTAAACGTATATGCCGCGGGCATCCACATCGGATATGTCCCCTGCGATCGAGGACTTCCCGTCGATAGTCAAATGTTTGAAATCCAGTTCCGCAGCATTCATGCTACTGATCCTTTCTCGCAAATGTGCGAGCGCGCCCAATCTCTAAACGGGTGATTGGAATGCAGAAGTGCAGGTCGTTTTTTAAACCGCCGTTTGTTACTGCGTTTGCCACTGTACTTTTGCGACTCTCCAAAAAGCAGGCTTGGCAACCTTCCGGCGCAGCCATCTGGCGAGAAGCTCTTTTGAATAGAAGAAGGGACTCAGGAAGGGACTCAGCGTACCCTTTCGAAGCAGCATGGTAGTGCACTGTCCTCCGCAAGCGGTTCGCGTTTTCGTTTCGGAGGAACGAAGCGGCACGACAGAGCAATGAGGCCAGATTGTAAAGACGAAACCACGCGCAACGGAGGGCACCTTTCTTCCAAGGCGTCCATATCGATAGCTTTTGGGTGCCCTGAACAGATCAAAGGGGCATAAGCGGGACAGATGGCACCGAGGGCAGCAAGGAGGCGGCGGAAGCGCTGGCACGGGGCTGGGGCAGACGAGGTTCTCCCTGATCGCGCCCTCGTACAGCCAGATATCCTGAAGCACCATGCCAAACCGCCCGCGCAGCCCGTATCGGGACATCTTCCCATCGCCCTGTTTTGCTATCCTGACTGGCGTGAAGTCCCTGGTGAGAAAGTAGGGGAGGCTGAGAAAGGCATGGACCGCTATCTTGAGGCGACGCCCCTGCTTGACTTCCATGATCGCCGGATTCAGGGTCTTTTGGCGAGACGAGGCTGGCGGACCCTGTCCACGCCCACGTGCATGCGGGCCATCTACGACTTCGTGCGAGATGAGATCCTCTTTGGCTACAACGAGGATGACAACATCCCTGCTTCGCAGGTGCTTCTCGAGGGCTATGGTCAGTGCAACACCAAGGCCACCCTGTGCATGGCCCTGTTCCGGGCCTGTGGCATTCCCTGCAGGATCCATGGCTTCACGATCGACAAGCGCCTGCAAAAGGGCGTGATGATGGGCTTGGTTTACCGCAAGGCTCCCGCACACGTCTTGCACAGCTGGGTGGAAGCCTGCCTTGATGGGTGCTGGTACCAACTTGAGGGCCTGATATTGGACTCGGCCTACCTGCAGAAGCTCCAGGCGCGCTTTTCAGGTCATGGGGGACCGTTCTGCGGCTTCGGCGTCGCCACGGCAGACCTTCAGCATCCCCAGGTGGATTTCGACCTATGCGACACTTATATCCAGCGAGACGGCATAGACCAGGACTTCGGCCTGTACGACAGCCCGGACGACCTCTACGCCCACCATCGCCAGGCAATGAGCCCCCTGAAGCGCTGTGCCTACCAGCACCTGGGTCGTCGGCAGATGAACCGCAAGGTACGCCAGATCCGCGAGGGCTAGGGCAAATCGGGCAGCCTCTGGAGGACTTGTCGGCATCTTCGGGGCATGCTGCGAATCGTTTCGGTGTCGGATCGCCCACCAGCTTATTTGGCTGGTGGGCGCACGCCCGCCGCTTCTCCTCGGGCGCGACGTCCAAGCCGTACTCGGCGAAGAAGCGCGGCTGGAGCGAGAACCACACGCTCTCCGAGCCCACGAGGACGTCGTTCATGTCGAAGATGACGGTGCGAACGGTCGTGCCCGGGACCGCAGGCCGACCAGACGGAGCTTTCGATGGGCTAGTAGTCGTAGGCATATCCTCCACGGTCCCCCCTCGTGTAGCTGCACGCGTACTCGATCGCCTGGCCGAGCGCGTCGTACGAGACGCACTCCAGAAGCAGCGCCGCCGATCCGGCCGCGACGCCCAGGAGGCCCGCGTCACGCCCTCCCAGCTCCACGATGTCGAGCTTCTCCTGCGTCTGCGCGACCATATGGCCGAGGTGCCTGTACGTCTCGTACAGGCTGAAGACCTGGACGTCCACGTCCTCCACACCGGGTAGGATGGATAGCGGTACCAGCGTGTTCTCGATGGTCAGCGGCTCGGCGTCCACGCTGTTGAGACGGCGCAGGCTGTATAGCAGGTCGTCTGGCCTGATGCCGAAGAGCCACGCATAGTACTCACCCGCGCGACGCTTCCTGCGTGAGAGCACGTGCACCGACGGCTTGCGTCCTAGGATGCGGGCCGTCTCGCGGAAGCCGCCTCGTGAGGTGCCCTCCGGATCGAGCAGCCCCGGGGTCACGAAGGTGCCCTTGCCTTGGATGCGACGGACGCGGCCCTGGTCTACGAGTCCGTCGGTGGCATTACGAATCGTGAGCCGCGTCGTGCCGAACTCGGAGGCGAGGTCGTTCTCGGAGGGCAGTGCGGCACCCACGGCGTAGGCGCCGCGCTCGATACGCTCGGCGAGCGCACGTCGGATGCGTAGGTACGATGGCATATCTGTGTCGGGAGTCGAGACGGGTGCGTCCCCTTGGCCACCCCGGGCGATCGTGGTGCGGGCCCCCGCTATGACCTCAGCCATGCTGTGTTCACCTCTACATGCACGTCGTCCGTCTCGTCCTCGACGCTTGCGAAGCGGTAGCAACTTGGGAGAATCACGGACGTGACGTACTCCACCGTGACCCCGTCCTCGGTGCGTGCGAGGCTACGCTCGAAGAAGGCCGGCTCTCCGACACGCGCCCCCAACACGTCGGCCTCACCCTCGTTGACCTGCGTGATGCTTACGCGTTGGTAGCCACGGACGGGTATGATGCCGTACTCTTCCTCGAGGACGGCGTAGAGGCTCTCTCGGCTGAAGTCGTGCCGATCGATGTCCGGGCAGAGCGCAACGTTGACGCGGGCCGTCTCAATGCCCACGGGCTCGTCGTCGGCTGTCCGCATCCGGCGCAGGACGAAGGTCGCGGCGCCGGCGGCAATCCCGAGGTGGTTGGCGACGCCTTCGTCGGAGGCCGTGATTCGGGCCTCCAGCACGCGCGAGCCAGGCCTCATGCCTGCCTCGCGAACCGTGTCGGAGAAGGACCCGGAGCATTGGAAGACGGACTGCGGCTTGCGAGCACAGACGTATGTGCCCGATCCCTGGCGACTCTCCAGCTCGTGCTGGCTCACGAGTATCGCGATGCCAGCCCGTAGGGCCGTGCGCGAGACGCCTAGCCGACGGCTCAATTCACGCTCGACGGGCAGACGGTCGCCTGCGCCAAGCTCCTGGCTGTGTATCAGCCACTCGATGCCCTCGACGGCACGGTCCTTGGGCGGTATGGCATACGGGTCTCGCACGTGCGGGCCTCCCTCCTTGTGGGGCGAGCGTCTCGGGTGCCGTTCCCATGGCATAGGGGTGCCTTTCGGTGGCGGCGTCCAGGGGTTCGCTTCGCCTTGCGTTACCCCAACCTTAGCAACTCTACCCTCCTGCAAGCCACGGGGAAGACGCCCCTCGACGCCTTCCCCGTGGCTTGGGCCTCCTCAGAGGTACGGCATGAACCGGAGGATGTCGTTCGTCTTGGACGGCACGAGGTCCTCGGTCTCGGCCACTAGGGGCAGCTCGTCCCACGACCCCTTCTCCTCTGTCGCCCGGTAGGCTATGATCTGGAAGAAGGGCAGCAGGTAGAGCGGTAACAGAAGCGGGTCAGCGGGACGCTCCTCCGGGAGAGGGAAGACGTTGCCGTCCGTACCGGCAGCCCCGTCCGTCGCGGTGGCGGTGAGCAGGAATGCGTGGTCGGTCACGTGGCGGCAGGCCCGGTACAGGGCCACCATGCGCTCGTGGCCCCGTGCGAGGTCGTCTACCAGAAAGACGGTGTATGCGGGCGTCATCTGGAGGTTAGGACCATGGTTGAACTCCTCGGCCTCATAGGCGAAGGCCGGGACCTTGACCGTCTCGCCGAGCTTGAGCGCACCCTCCAGCGCGACGCCCCAGGCCTGGTCGAAGCCGAGCACGTAGCACGGACCCATGCCCAACAAGTCGCGACGGTGTGTCCGGTAGAACTTGTCTGCGCTGGCCTGCAGGGCGCGATGGGCTTCAGGTACGAGCCTCATCTGAGCGAGGGTTGCGTCCCGTTCCCCGTTCCCCATCCGTCCGGTGGCCACGGCTGCGTCAAGTGCGAAGAGCATCAGGTACTGCGCGAGCGTCACGACCCCCTTCGTGACGTAGCCCACCTGCTCCTCTCCGCAGCCGAAGTCGAAGACGGCATCCGCATGGCTGTGCACCTCCGCCTCAGGGTTCGCCGTGAGGGCGAGGGCGGGGGCGCCCGTCCCCCGCAGACGGTCCAACACGGCGAGGGCGTTCGTCGAGCAACCCGATTGGGTCACGACCAGGTGGAAAGTGCCGCGCACGGGGAAGGTTTCGGAGACGAGGCACGTCCCTGGTGTGGACACCGTCACGCGCGCTCCCAGCGCCCGTCGCATCAGCGGTGCCGCGCACTCCGCCGCGTTGCGGCTTGACCCGCAGGCCACGAGCACCACGTTTTCGGTTGACGTCCCGTCGGATGACTCGGCGACGTAGCGCGCGACGAGCGGGCCGCACAACGTCTCGTGGTTGGTGAGAGCGCACTCGAGAGCCTCGGGAGACTCATGCACGTAGTCGAGCATCGTCGGGTGCTTCTCGGTAGTCATAATCTGGACCTCCCATGCTTCTTCTGGGCGTTCCTCCTGATCGACGAGGCCTTGTCGGCTGAGCTGCCGCCGTCGGGTGCCGCGCCGTGTTCGGTGCTCCTCTCGCTGACCGCCGTCCGTGCGCTCACGATCATCGCGTCGAAGGTCTCCTTGACGTGGTCGGCGGCGGCTCTGAGCTCGTGGTACACCGGTGAGGAGCGTCGTGTGGGACGCGTGATGTAGGGCAGCTGAATCGTCACGTCGGCTCCATGCACCGCGATGACGACGCCGAGCGAGAAGCACCTGTCGCCACGTTTGGACGCGTTCGCCTGCGAGTAGCGCATCGGGTTTGCCACAAGCGAGGCGAGACTACCCTCGCGCTCTATCCGGGTGCGCTCCGCGGCACCGTCGTCGTCCGCCACGCGGCACGCAAGGACGTCCTCGAAGGAGTAGATGCGCGGTGACGCCCCAGACAGGCGCACCGCCCAGCGGTGATGCCCTCGGTCGAGGTAGATGCTGGGGGCAGGTATGAGCGCGGGCGGCTCGTAGAGCACCTCATCCACGGTGAAGTTGGTTCCCGCGAAGAAGCGCTGCGGGTCCTTGCCGCCGAATGCCGCCATAGGCATTCCCTCCCTCCTGACGCACGGCGCATGCATGCGCCGTGCGCGTATGTCGTGCGACGAACTAGATAGGTAAGAAAAACCTCATACCAATCTGCTCATATTGTGCCATAGAATGACTTGTTGAAATTTAAGACCATTTACCGATGGTGGACCGCCGTTCGCCCAGGAAGGATCCGTTCCCAGGAATTGGTCTGAAAAAGGCATTATCTTATCAAGTCAAGATCACAGATTGGTATGAAAATAACAAAACTTGACTCTGAAGGGAGCATATACGATGGCAGTGACCGAGAAGGTGGAGATCATGCACTTCGACCAGGAGGGATACTTGGCCGGTGGTGCTGCGGCAGAGGCCGCCGGTGACGTGATGGAGGGCTTTGCCGACCGCGTGGCGGCTGAGGGCTACGACGCGATCTTCCTGCTGGGAGTCGGCGGGACCTGGGACGAGTTCATGCAGCTCGAGTACTTCATGAATAAATACGGTGACAAGGACCTGGAGTGCTACCTCATCCACGCCGCTGAGTTCAACGTGTCTGGCCATAGGCGCATGACCAACCGATCGGTCGTGCTTACCGCCTCGGAGTCTGGGACCACCCCCGAGGTGCTCGAGGCCGTGCGCAAGCTTAAGGACATGGGCGTCCGGGTGTTTGCCATGACCAAGCCCGATGGCAAGATCGGCCAGGCTGTGGGCGCCGAGAACTGCCTCGACATGGCGTCAGACCATGTCGACGGCGGCTGCGAGATGGGCTACTACCTCGCGGACCGCTTTGGCCTCAAGCTCCTCAACCTGCGCGGCTGTTTCCCCAAGTATCACGAGTTCGTCGAGCAGACTCGTGGCATCTGGCCCGCCTTCCTCGACATTCGCAAGCAGTTCGAGCCCAAGGCCGAGGCGTTCGCTCGCTCGTACGCACTCGCGCCGTACACGATGTTCATCGGTTCCGGCGCCCTTTGGGGCGAGACAATCCTTTTCGCGATGTGCATCCTCGAGGAGATGCAGTGGAAGCGCACGCGCTACATCAGCTCGGCGGACTTCTTTCACGGGACTCTGGAGCTCGTCGAGCCGGGCGTGCCCGTCGTACTCTTCAAGGGCGAGGACGAGTGCCGCAAGCTCGACGACCGTGTCGAGGCCTTCCTAAAGACCGGTCGCACCGGTGACGCCGACGTCACCGTCATCGACACGGCCGAGTATGCGCTGCCCGGTCTTGACCCGGACTTCCGTCCGCTGCTGAGCCCCTGGATTCTTTCCTCGATCATCACGGACCGTCTCTCGGCTTACTACGAGCTCGTCACGAAGCACAACCTCGACTACCGCCGCTACTACCACCAGTTCGACTACTAACGATGGGTGGGAGGGACCGTCTCTCCCAGCGAGGCGGTCCCTCTTCCGGCTTTGGGAGGGGGTCCATATGCCAGCTCGCCTTGCGGCCATGAATTGCTCACATCGCTTCTTTGACCTGGAAGAGTTCTTTGCGAGTGCTGACGCCGCGGGCTTCGAGGGTGTGGAGCTCTGGACCGGCCCGATGCACTTCTTCATGGATGCACACGGGCACGATCCCGTCTCGCGCCTCGTGGGTCTGGAGAGGCGCTATGATCTCCCGATCATTGGGGTCTGCCCTGAACAGGCTAACCCCAAGCCGCACAATATCGCCGTGCGCGGTGAGACGGGACGGGCCCGCACGCTTGCGTACTTCACAAATGCGCTCGAGGTGGCTCGCGAGCTAGGTGCGAGCCAGGTCGTCGTCACGAGCGGTTGGGGCTACCTTAACGAGCCAGTTGAGGTCGCCTGGGAGCGCAGCGTGACAATGCTCAGTGCCATAGCGCGGCGCGCCGAGGCGATAGGCGTACCGCTTGCGATTGAGGCGCTCCAACCCGACGAGTCCAACCTCGCGCATACGGCTGCCGACCTTTTGCGCCTCGTGGCCGAGGTGGACTCGCCCGCCCTCGGTGTCTGCCTTGACCTGGGCGCGATGGCCGTTGCTGGTGATACGATCGAGGGCTACTTCGCGACCTTCGCCGGCCGCATCATCCACGTGCACTTCGTTGACGTGGGGCACGGTATGACGCACCTCGCCTGGGGCGACGGCGAGAGGGACATGACCTCCGACCTCGCTGCACTTGCGCGCTGTGGCTACGAGGGGTGGCTCTCGTCCGAGACGGTGGACCCCGAGCGTTTCGCAGGTCCGGCTGCCGCCGACGCCCAGACTATGGCCGCGTTCCGTGCGGCCCAGGAACAGCTTCGAAGGGGGGTGAGGCATCTGTGAGACAGATCGTCATCGCAACCCACACGCACCTCGCGGCGGGACTGGCTGAGGCTGTGACGTTCCTCGCGGGAGAGCACGGCAACGTCCGCGTTCTCAATCTCTTCGTCGACGGCGAGGACGATGTGGCGGCAGCGGCCCGGCGCGTCATCGACCAGACGCCCTCAGGCGACGACCTCGTCGTCTGTACGGACCTGCTCGGTGGCTCGGTCAACAACGAGTTCGCCAAGCTCGCTCAGATCGACCCGCGCATCCTGCTTGTTACGAACGCAAACCTGCCTGTTGTCCTACAGCTCGTGCTTGCTGCCGGTGACGAGCCCACCGTCGAGCTCGTCCGACAGGTTGTGAGCGCCGAGGAGTCGAGGCCCGTCCTCGTGAATGACCTTCTGGTCGCCGAGTCGGACGGTGAGGACGAGTTCTAGCGGGACGACGCCGACCTATGCGACACGCACCGCCAGCATGTCACGTACACGCATCCCTGGGGAGGGAGCACAATGATTCTACTCACTCGTGTGGACCACCGGCTGCTCCACGGTCAGGTGGCCGTTTCGTGGGTCAACGGTCTCAAGGCCAACTGCGTCTTCGTCGTGGGCGATCACGTCGCCAACGACCCTGTGTGGAAGACGACGCTCAGGCTGGGCAAGCCTGCTGGTTGCAAGCTCGTGGTCAAGGACATGGCCCGTGCGATCGAGTCGTTGAAGTCGGGCGTCACCGACAAGTACCGGATGATCATCTGCGTCGGATCGATCGCCGAGGCCAAGCAGCTCGCCGAGGGCTACCAGAAGATCCGCTCGATCAACCTCGGCAACACCAAGGAGAGCCCCACCACCCGAACGCTCACGAAGCAGGTCTTCGTGGAGCCGGATGAGGAGCAAATGCTGCGCGATATGGCGGCCGACGGCATCGAGCTGGAGTACCGCGCCCTCGCCGACGATCCCAAAGTCGACGTCGCAAAGCTTCTCGATGAGTAGGGAGTTACGTGTGGGAGGGCATCGCGCAAGCACGATGCGCGACGTCCGACTCGTGCGAGGATCGCAGGTCATGCAACACACAGAACGGAGGAGGCAATGCTTGGCACATCTTTGATGCTGGGAATCGTATACTAGACCTTTGCGTACTTCGATTACCAACTTGGCACGCTCTACGCCTTCAGGCCCATCGTGGTCGCCCCAGTCGTTGGGGCCTTGCTCGGTGACGTCCAGACGGGCCTGGCCATTGGGGCGAGCTTGGAGCTGCTCTTCATGGGGTCGGTCTCGATTGGCGCCTATGTTCCGCCCGACGCCACGGCGTCAGCCGTCCTCTGCACCGCGTACGTGATCCTCACCGGTATCGAGCCCGCGGTGGCCGTCGGTCTCGCGATGCCCGTGGGGACGTTGCTCGGTGCCCTCGAGAACCTTCTCCAGCCGCTCCAGAACTGGCTGCTCGCCTTCATCCCCAAGTTCGCGCGGGAGGGCGCCAGCCGCAAGATCATGGCTCTGCACTGGGCAGTCGGCTTGGTTACTGCCCCAATCTACATTGCTGCCATCACAGCCTCCGTCTACTTTGGGTCGGACGCCGTCAACTGGCTCGTGGAGGTCATCCCCGCCTTCGTGCTCGACGGCTTTGCCTGCGCGGCAAACATTCTGCCCGTCATGGGCTTCGCGATGCTCGCCCGCATGATCCTGACGAAGCAGCTCGTCCCGTTCTACTTCCTGGGCTTCCTACTCACTGCCTACCTCAACGTCCCAGTACTTGGCGTGGCGCTGCTCGCGATCATCATCGCGATCGAGAAGCTCGACCTGTTCAACAATAACCCTGAGCCCGCGCTCGCCGTAGAGGGGGATGACGACGATGACTTCTGATTGCAAGAGTGACTTCGGCATCACCAAGAAGGACTTGGTCAAGACCTCGCTCAACGTTGGCTCGCTGGGCATGGAGTTCTCTTGGACCTACGTCAACCAGATGGGCCTCGCCTTCTGCGTGATGATCATGAACTGCCTGAAGAAGATCTGGGGTGAGGGCACCGAGGGATACAAACAGGCCCTCGAGCGCAACGCGGCCTTCTTCAACATCACGGTGCAGCTCGCGCCCTTCGTCGGCGGGATCACGATTGCGATGGAAGAGGGCGTCGCCAAGGGCAAGGTCGACCCGAAGGCCATCAATGACGTTAAGGCCGCCCTCATGGGGCCGCTCTCCGGCATCGGCGACTCGATTTTCCTCACGACCCTTCGTGTGATTGCCGCTGGCGTGGGCATCTCTATGTGTCAGGCCGGCAACCTCGCCGGTCCCCTCGTCTTCCTGCTCATCTACAACATTCCGGCGTTCTGGCTGCGTGTGGTGGGCATCCGGTACGGCTACGAGATGGGTACGAGCCTGCTCGACCGGGCCGAGAAGTCTGGCATCATGGAGAAGGTCTTGGCCGCTGCGGGTATCGTCGGCATCATGGTCATCGGTTCGATGACCAAGGACATGTTCGGGGCTGAGCTTGCAATCGGGTTCGGTGCTGGCGACGACGCCACCACGCTCCAGGCGGTGCTCGACGGCATTATGCCCGGTATGGTGGGCCTCGGTTTCATGTGGCTCTACTACTGGCTGCTCGGCAAGAAGGTCAGCCCATCCGCGCTGGTTCTCGGCACGATGCTCCTGGGCGTCATCCTGGTCTACTTCGGGATCATGGCCTAGCCATGCCGTTCTCGTCTGCACGCTCGCTGGCGCGCGGACGAACTCGTGGGCACAGGATGCCCTTCCAGGGAAGAGGCGGTGCTCCATGGGCACGTCCGTGGCGTGCCGCCCTCGTCTCTCCAACCCAAAGACATTAGCGAGCGGAGTGAACAATGGACAAAAAGAACGGCAGCAGGTTGCCGTGGCTCGTGATCGCGATCATGTCCGCAATCGTTGCGATCATGTGCGCCGTCGGTCAGCCTGGGGCAGGCGTCGAGGATGACGAGGGCATCTGGGACCTGCACCGGGCCTATGGTGACCTCTACGTCAATCTTGGCGACACGGTGACCTTCGCGGTGGATGTGGTGGACTACGACACAGCCGAGGTCATCGGAGACAATGCAACGGAGGTGATCGCCGAGTCCGCAGACGCCGAGGGCGAGGGCGATCAGGCCGCCGAGGGGGAGTCTGAGGCTGAGCCCCGCGAGCAGTCCGAGGACGACAAGGGTGACGGTGAGGAGAAGCCCGAGGACGGGGAGATCGATCTCTCGCAGTTCAAGTTCCAGTGGTATTGGTGCCAGCATAACGACGAGACCGGCGAGATCATGTACGAACCCATTGAGGGCGCGAACGAACCCACGTACACGATTGACCGCGTGAGCGAGGTTGACCTCTACGACAACAACGAGCTCGAGTTTGTCTGTGCCCTCTTCCCGGCGGATGCGACGGACCTCTCCTACGGCAACCGCATCAACGTGTCATCCATCTGGTTCTCCCTGTCGCTGATGCCGGACGACTACGTGCAGACCGGAACCACCCAGCATGTGACCGTCAACCCCGAGGGTCAGGACTCCAAGGGCGGCTACGTGGCCTTCGTGACCAACGAGGCCGGGACCTTCGACTTCCAGGTCTCGGGCGTCTCCGACGCCGCCACGTCACCGAGCGTCTACGTCGCCGCCATACAGGGCGACTGCGTGGTTGCTGAGTACGAGTCCGACAAGACGAGCTTCTCGCTTGCGTGCGACCCGGCCTACACCTACGTGATCAGCTGGTCCGCCGACGCTACGAAGCCCGTGAGCTTCGACTACACGATCTCCGGTGAGGCGAGCGAGCCCGCGTACGTGGACCTCAACGAGTCGCTCGAGCCGACGGACGAAGGCCTCAACGTCTACGTGGACGCCGTGACGCTGCGTGAGGACGGCGAGTACCAACTCACCGTCGCGAACCCATGGGTGGACGCCGACTACTCGATCGATGACGAGTCCGTGGCTACCGTCTCGGATGACGGTAAGATCTGGGCTGTGGGACCCGGTGAGGCCACCATCACGGTCACACAGGGTGACGAGACGGCAGCCGTCGCCGTAAACGTGGGATAACGCGCGGTTCCCACACCACGAATGGCGAGGCGCCTCCGGGGATTGTGTTCCGGGGGCGCTGACGGTAGGGGGCGTTCTCCTCGACCGTCCGGGCGGTCTCCCTCGTGACAATCGCATAGGCGTTGTCGGTCGTGAACACCTGGTGCGACTCTATGTACCTCTTAATACTTCTTAAATTTCATACAGATAGAGAGCCGCTCCGCTGCGAACGTGATGCTGCCAGCATCGGTCACCGGACGCGGCGCCTGTCTCGGTGAGTACGTCCCGGCTAACCGAGTGCCTGTCCGCCAGCGCGTCGAAGGACTTGTCGCGTCGGCTCTCTGCCACCTTCCTCAGAGACTCCAAATGTCATTTAGCCGTCACACCGACCGTCAAAGCAATTATCGATCAAGTGAAAAAGCGGCAAAATCGAGACGCAGCTCTTTCTCGGAGATACAGCGGGGATGGGTTGAGCGCGCGGTAGGATGTTTCCCACCAAGCATTAGGAAGGCGCGAGCAACAGCCAATCGCCCGCGACGATCCTGAGCTCTTCTCTACCGAACGGGAGAACCAGTGCTTCGATCGAAAGAGCGCCTGCAAGGACGAGAAGGAAGCTGCCAGTTTGGCGGCATCACCTTTCAGCTATGGCAGGGAAAAGTTTCACGAATGGCAAAGGCATGCCGACCAACTAGCCCTACCGTTGCGGTTGCAGCTACCAACTGACGATCGCATAGGAGGCCGGAAGGATGATCGGCATGCCGATGATAAGAATATAAGGGAGATGTCCCGCAAGTGGCTGTCCAACGCGGAAATCCAGCGCAGGACGGGGATCTCGCAGCTGACGACTCGCAAGCATATCGCGATGGACGACTTCTCGTCCCAGGCGCCCAGGGCCCAAGGGCACCCCTCGGTGCTCGACCTGTACAAGCCCTTTGTCGACAGTATTCTGATGGAGGACCGGCGCGCCCACGCGCATCGTCGACAGGAAAGCCTACATATCAAACGCGGCCCCGCCCCCTACGCCCGCCTCCTTCCCGAAAGCGCCAGCGCGGCCGCGGCGCCGAGCAGGCAGACCCCCGCGGCCGTCGCCGCCAGGGCGCCCCGGCCCCCGGCCCTGGGCATGGAGACGTTCGGGTAGTTGGGCAGCGCGAGCGAGCCGGCGCCGGGGCCGGGCCTGAAGGCCGGCGGCATGTCGCCCGCGGGCGAGGCGTGGGCGGTGATCCTGACCCTCGGGTCGGCCTTGGGGTCGACCTCCACGAGCCACTGCCCGTAGGGCGGGGCGAACCCCGCGGGCGCCTCGGTCTCGGCGAGCATCCAGGCGCCCGCCGGCAGCGTGCCGAAGTCCACGGTCCCGTCGGCGCCCGAGACGGCGCGCCTGAAGGGCGACGAGACCACCCAGCAGCCCGCGGCCTCCGAGGCGGCCGAGGCGAGCGGCCACAGGGAGTGGTCGCAGCCCGACGGGCAGGCGTAGAGCTCGAAGGCGGCGCCGGCCAGCGGCGCGCCGTCCCTGTCGACCTTCACGAAGGAGAAGGGGGCCTGGGAGGGGGCCGTTGGTGCGTCCTCGAAGGAGAGCTCCACGACGGCGCCGGCGGCGGCGAAGGCGTCGCCCGCCACCGTCTGGTCGGGGGCAGCCTCGTATCCCGCCGGGACCTGGGTCTCGGAGACCGTGTAGACATCGGAGGCCCTGCCGTAGGGGACGTTGGCGATGGTGTAGGTGCCGTCGCCGTTGTCGGTGGACGTCAGCGAGAAGGCGCCGTGGACGCTCGAGGCGCCCGAGCACGTGAACTCGGCACCCGTCAGGGGCTCGCCTGTCGACGCGTCGGCCTTCTTGATGGTGACGGTGCCGGTGATGGGTGAGAAGTAGGCATCTATGGTGGTGCTAGTTTGAAGATTGGACAAGGTGAGGGAATTGCCGGGCATAGCGACAGGCGAGCCATTTTGCGAGGCCGATGCAAGATAGTATCCGGTCGCTGGTTGCGCGCTCACGGTTCCCGACTTGCCATTGCCGTACCACAGGTACGAGTACCTGTCCGACCCGTGCCATGGATGAGTGACGGCTGTGGCGGGATCGTAGACGTTTACGGTGCCTCCCGTGCTTCCAGCCATATAGGTTGACAAGCTTCCGTTTGAATAGGTTCGGTAGTTAGGTCGATACCCTAGGTTCAGGACTCCGACTCCGATTTGCGTACCGCAAAAAGATCCCCACCAATCTAAATTCGCAGAATTGGCGAACTCCGTGGCGAATCCGGAGTTGAAAGTTTCGGAATCAAGTCGCGTAGCTGTGAATTTGAGTCCGTTCGCGGTAGCCGACGCGTCTCCGTTTGAGGTGATTTTTAGGAAATTGGCTGCGGTGATGTAGGCGGGAGCCACGGATCCTCCATTAACCCTGAACGACTCTGCGTACCATCCGCTATAGCTACCCTTGCCGCTTGTGTAGTCTGCCTGATCGAGGTCTCGACAAGCCCAGATGAACGTCTCGTTGCCCGACCCGTTCACAATCGATATCTGAATCGACATGACCACTTGCGTGTGAGACACGGGCGTGCCTCCGTTCCATCCAAAGGCAAACAGGGTGCCGTTGGAATACAACGCTGCAATATTGGCTTTTTGCCGTGGACGAATTTGGACATTGCTGAAAGTTATCTTCACGTCTCCCAACGAGCCATCGGCGAGTATACCCGCGTTCTTAAACGTCAAGGTCGCCGACCCGGGTATGGATGTGTTCCTGTTGGCAGGGAAGCTGCCCGAGATGTACAGGGATCTTGTTGCCGATGAGTAGTTCGTGTTGGGTCTAAGGTATCCAAGTCCAAAGTTCGCGCTGTTGGTGGTAGAGAATTGCACATTGCTCCCTGAAGTCATCAGTGCAGAGTAGTTAATGCCGCTAGTCGCGAAGGGGAGCAAGCCCATAAAGCTGCTTGAGTCACCCCTTCGAATGTACCATGCGTCGGTCACCCCGATCTCGACCACGTCGCCGTTCGGGAACGCGCAGGAGAGCCTCTCCTCGGTGGAGAAGGGCGCGAGCGACGTCAGCCTCCAGTCGTCCCCCTCCCGCCCCACGGAAAGGAGGGCCGGGTCGCTGAACTCGCAGGAGACGACGTCGGAGGCCTCGCGGCCCACCGACAGGCGGGAGAAGACCTCGGAGAGCAGGACCGAGGACTCGCCGGCGATGGAGAACGTCCCTCCGTCGAAGCGGAAGTCCACCGTCCAGGTCACCGCGCAGGTCGGGAAGCCTTGCGGGGAGAGATGAGGCATTCCGCATGACAGTCCGTCGATAGCCTTTTCAGCAATACTATTATGTTTCCGTTATACTATTGGCATGACAAAGTTCGATGACATATACGAGGAGGCAGTCGATAGCCACGGGCTCATCACGTCCGCGCGCGCAGCGGAGCTCGGCGTCACCAACAACGAGCTCGTGCAATACGCGAGGCGCGGACGCCTCGAGAGGGTCGGTCACGGGCTCTACCGTCTGGCAAGGCGCGTTCCGGAGGAAAATGATCCCTACGCGCTCGCGGTCGCTCTCGCCGGACCTGGGGCGTATCTTTTCGGCGAATCCGTAATCGCTATGCTCGGCCTTGCGCCCACCAACCCGGGCCGTCTCCACGTTGCCGTTCCTGGGCGCATCCGCAGAAGGCTTCCTGACGGGCTCGTCGTGGAGCGTGGGGACGGGATGGGGACGACGGCCTACGACGGCATATCCTCTCAGACAGCCGAAGCTGCCATACGGGCCTGCAGGGGCAGGATGATGCCAGAGAGGCTCGTGCAGGCGGCGGGGGCCGCTAGGCGTGAGGGCTACGTTGACGAGGTGGAGTACGGCA
>ERZ773006.93-NODE-93-length-50671-cov-11.6258_pt1 | contig 50671 bp, 36 predicted proteins | sample MGYA00580843_ERZ773006 | MGnify/ENA primary metagenome ERZ773006 (study PRJEB29015, sample SAMEA2738011) | human oral metagenome | biome: human oral; feature: human-associated habitat; material: dental | place: China | collected 2052 ...
AGAAACTATAATACAGGATATTAACATTTATTAGTCCGAACATCACCACACAGAAAATATATTTTATAAAGACCTATGGATACAGAATCAATCTTAAAGTTTAAAAAGGTTTTAGAGTACTTTGTTGCACATTTAAATTATATGCAGTCTGGTAAATCTCAGGACATTACTGGATATGCTCAATATATTAAACCTTATGAGGATAAGGGAAACTTTGCACAGGCAGGACAAGGTTATAATGGTGGGAAAATCCAAAACCAGATTAAAGACTGGGAAATGATAGATGGTGAGAAGCTATGCGTTAATGTTCAACCTAATTTTGGTTCTTACGATTCAAAAAAATGCTATTTGAACTGGATACGAACTGGTATTAATATTTTTGCCGAATGGGGTGACAATCAGATTAGTGAGGTTAGTATAGGTTTTTCATACTGGTGGAAGGAGCCTAAAGACTTTAAGGTTGTTAAGACTAAATCGCTTGATAAGCTTGGTCTGTATGACAATAGTGACCAGCCAAATAGTGAACTCATTAAATTCTACGATTATTTTATGAATGAAATAAAGGAGTTTCACCGAGGGACAAGCGAATACTATAAAGCAGTTTCTAAGTATTACCGTGATAAAGAAAACAAAACAAAGTTTCTCGAGAATAACGACATTATAAACACAATCCTTGCGAATAGAAATGTTATTTTTACAGGTGCCCCTGGTACTGGCAAGACCTATTGGACAAAAGAATTGGCTGCTCAGATTATACTTAATGATATTTATGATGAAAGAGATCCAGCACAGAAGAGTATAATGGATGAGCAGTATGATTTTGTACAGTTCCATCCTTCTTATGACTATACAGACTTCGTGGAAGGCTTACGCCCGGTAGATGACGGAAAAGGAAACATCTCCTTCAGGCGTGAGGACGGCATTTTTATGGCTTTTTGCAGAAAGGCTTTAAAGGCATATAACGAGGTGGAGGATAAACAAGATGCGCCAAAGTATGTCTTTGTCATTGACGAGATTAATCGAGGTGAGCTTTCAAAGATTTTCGGAGAGCTTTTCTTTAGCATCGACCCCGGCTACAGAGGAGTAAAAGGAAAGGTCAAAACACAATACCATAACCTGTGGAAAAATTCAGTGGACGAAACTCAAAAGAGGTTCGGCGATACGGACTTCTTCTATATTCCAGAGAATGTCTATATCATTGGTACGATGAATGATATTGACCGCAGTGTAGAATGTATGGATTTCGCTATGCGCCGTCGCTTTGCTTTCAAGGAGGTGTTAGCTTCTGACCGTCTTAATATGATTCGCAATGATAAAACTCTTGGCAAGGCATCTGATGAAATCATAAAGCGATTGGAAAATCTGAATCTATGTATCCTCTCTATCCAAGGGCTTTCAAGTGCTTATCAGATTGGTGCAGCTTACTTCTTAAAACTGAAGAACTATCTGAAAGACGATAATTCAATTGCTCCTGAATCTTGGGAGAGCCTGTGGAAAAACCATATTTATGGTTTGTTGTTCGAGTATCTTCGTGGCTTCCCTGATGCACAAGAAAGTCTGAATCAGCTTTATGAGGCTTTTCAACTGAAGAGTACATACAGTCAAGTTAATGGTAAGGTAATAAAGTCATAAAAGTGGATAACGATGGGTAGGATTATTCATCTTACAGATAATAACACAGAGGGTTCCTATATTGATGATGGGGTACTTGATATTCTGAAGATTGCCAATATCGGCAACCTACGGGACAATCCTGACCTTTTGGTTTTCCCTTATTCGCTTGCAGAATCGAATGATAGTATCGGTGATTTACCGATATTGAACACGTCTCATCATAACTATGACAAGGAAGGGAAATGCCTTTCACTAAAGGTACATACAGGAAATCTTATGGGTTTTATCGGGATGAATGAGACTTCTGTCAGCATTCATTCCAGATTTACCCATAAGAATAAACAAAGCGTTGCTGACGATGAAGGAAAAGACTTCTTCCTTTACTATATGCTTCAGAAGGTGTTATCAATCAATTTGTTAGACCTTAAACATACAACAAATAAGGAAGATAAAGCACTTGACTTCCTGCTCTTTCTGTTTCCTGTTCTGCTGAAAAAGGCTTTGTCACAAGGGCTATATAAGGAATATCAACACAAATATTATGATGATGCCAAAGTGAAAGGAACCGTTGATATTTCGCGCTTTATCAGAAATGATATCCCCTTTAAGGGGCGTGTTAGCTATAAGCTACGTGAACATAGTTATGACAACTCTGTTACGCAGCTTATCAGACATACAATAGAGTATATAAAGCAAAATCCTATCGGTGCTGAAATTCTAAGAAACGACCAAGAAACAATAGATAATGTTGCCCAAATCGTTATGGTAACACCAAGCTATGACAGGCATAACAGAGAGCGTGTCTTGAATGAAAACAGGAAACCAAAGGTTCATCCGTATTTTCTAAATTATCAAGTGCTTCAGCAGTTGTGTATAAGAATTCTAAAGCATGAGTCACTCAAATATGGCAGAAGTGAAGACAAAGTATACGGAATACTGTTTGATGCAGCTTGGCTATGGGAAGAATATTTGAATACCGTACTCTCCAAGATAGGGTTCAGACATCCGAGAAACAAGGAAGGAAAGGGAGGTATAAGGATGTTTGCTAATCCAACAGATGAGGATAGTTTTGATAGCAATGGCAGGCATATCTATCCTGACTTTTATCGTGAAGACTATATTCTGGATGCCAAGTATAAGCATCTAAATGGGAATGTTGGACGTGAGGATCTTTATCAGGTTGTGTCGTATATGTATTGTATGGACAAGCCTTATGGTGGTTATGTCTATCCTGATGACTCTGATCAGAAAGCAACAATCTTCAAACTTGCGGGTAAGGGACTTGAATATAAGGGAGATATGGGTGGTGTCTTGTCTGTCATTCCGTTTAAGATACCTCAAAAGGCTGATAACTGGAAGGATTTTCTTCAAGGTATAAATCTGTCAGAGAGCAGGTTGAAAGAATTATTTGCTCCCAGATAACATTAGAGCGCAAGAACTTTTTTGGCTTGTTGCCAGTTCATTTTGCCTTTTATGTTCGCAGCACGAAGATAGGTGAAGTTTCCGACATATCCAAGTGTTTTGAGAACTTTGTTTATCAGGCACTTGGATTTCTTGCAGGAATTTACGCTGTGGAAGCAATATATAGAGTTTCCCTTTCGTTATTCTATTTGAAAAGCATTATCTTTGCAATTACTAAAAGAAAGAATGTATGAAGAAAGCGTTTGTCGTTTTATCGTTGATCATATTGTTGTTTCCTATGACGATGTCAGCACAGAGTTTCGATGCTTTATGGAAGCAGGTGGAACAGGCACGCCGGAAAGACCTGCCTAAGACGCAGATCGGCCTGCTGGGTAAGATTGAGCGGAAGGCGCGCCGGGAGAAGGTCTACGGCCAGTTGCTGGCGGCCACGCTGCAGTCGGCGGAATTGCGGACGCAGATTTCACCGGACTCATTGGAGGTGGAGTTCGACAGGCTGAAGATGCTGGCAAAGGAAGCCGAGGGCAAGGATGAAGTGCTGGCGGCAGTCTGCAACTGCATTCTGGGGGCGGTCTCAAAAGAGACGGGCAGGCCGGGTGCCGAACAGTATTTCCAGAAGGCTCTTGCCGATCCGTCGCTGCTGGCAGGCCGGAAAGCGGAGGATTTTAAGCCGCTGGTCGTAAGCGGAAAGGATGACGGCATTTTCAACAACGACCTGCTGCATGTCATGGGCATGCAGGCGGGAGACTATGGCCGGCTGAGCCGGTATTATGCGGCACACGGCAACAGAGAGGCTGCCTGCTATACGGCAATGCTGGCTGCTGAAGATGATGAAGAGCGGAGTTCCGCCCGGCTTGATTCGGTCATGCAGGTCTATGGTGACCTGCCGATCTGCGGCGAAGTGGCCGTGGCACGGTACGAAGCCATGGACGAGGACACGCCCGCCGAAGATCGCATCGCCTTTATAGACAAGGCACTCGCCCGTTGGGGTACTTGGAAAGGGATCGATGCATTGCGCAATGCACGCAGGGAGCTGACGGCATCGAAGTTTGATGTCGAAGTCCATAGACACTGTGTGACACCGTCTGAACACGCCAACGAGGTCTCACTTGAAATCCGTAACCTGACCGGTATAACGCTGACGGTGACACGTACGACGCTGAATGGGAATCACGGTCTTTCCGTTGCCGACGCCTCTGACTTGCAAAAGATAAAGGCTGCGCTGCTGCCTTCTACGAAACAGACCATCCGGCGGACATACGAGCCGCACAAAGACTACGAGAACTTTAAAGACTCTTTCCAGATGCCCGCATTGCCGCTGGGTGTCTATCTGGTACAGGTGGAGAGCACGGACAGACGGTTGCAGTCGGAGTATGTACTCTATTATGTTACCAACCTCTTTGTAATGACCGAACGGCAGCCGAGAAACAGGTCACGTTATGTTGTCGTCGATGCCGGGGAGGGGCAGCCGGTGGCCGGTGCGACCCTCCGGCTGACTTTCGACAGGAGATATGGCCGGCAGCCGGTGACGAAGACTTTGACGACCGACAAGAACGGAGAGGCCTTTCTGACAACGGAATATTCCGAACCGGATGTATATGTCTGCACGGCCGGAGACAAGGCCTGTCCTTCATCGAGTATGTATAGCCGATACCGTTTCTACAAGTCTTCGCAAGGCGGACTCGTGGCGGAGGTCTATACGGACAGAGGCATTTATCGCCCCGGTCAGACGCTGCATGCCTCTGCAATTGTCTATCAGATGATCAAGTCCGGTTTCAAGACGAAGGCCGAGGAGGGCAGGTCCTTTGACCTTGTCGTGCGTGATGCCAATGGAAAGGAAGTCGGCCGCAAGACGGTGACGACCGACCGATTCGGCACTGCCGCGGCAGACTTTGAACTCCCGTCAGGCGGTCTGACAGGCTCTTACTATATTGTCGCCGACTGTGGTTCGCAGGCATCAAAGCGGTTCCGTGTCGAGGAGTACAAGCGGCCGTCGTTTGCAGTAAGCATCGACGACTATAAGGACAAGTACGCCTTCGGCGATACCATCAGGCTGAAAGGCCATGCCAGGAGCTTCGCCGGTGTGCCTGTGCCGGGGGCTAAGGTACATTATACGGTTACGCGCCGCCTGCCCCTCTGGTGGTGGAACGACGGTGATGCCACCGGGGAGGTCAAGACGGAGGATGTCGTGACAGACGAGCAGGGCGACTTTTTCCTGACGGTTCCCCTCACATTTCCCAAGGGAGCGGTGAAGGAGCAGAAGAAAGGACATACGGGCCGTTCCCGCTTCTATGTCTTCGAAGTGGAAGCATCGGTAACGGATGCGGCAGGCGAGACCCGGGACGGTTCAGCCTCGCTGCCTTTGGGGACAAAGGAAACCGCGCTGATGTGTGCCCTTCCTGAAAAGAACCTGCGTGACAGCCTGAAGACTATCAGATTCGATTATGTCAACGCAGCCGGACAGGCTGTGGAAGGTACCGTAAGATACGCAATCGTACCGCGGCAGAAGGATGAAAGTCACTACACCTATGCCCATTATGCAACCGCCAGGGCCAACGAGGCGGTGCCGATAGACCGGATGGCATCGGGAGCTTACAGGCTGCATGCCGTCTGCGGGACGGACACGGTGGATACCGATTTCTGCATCTTCTCGATGGAGGACAGGCGTCCTGTCATTGAGACGCATGACTGGTTCTATCTGAGCAGCCACAACTTCCCGCGCAATGGCGGGCCGGTCTACTTGCAGGTGGGGTCGAGCGATGAGAAGCAGCACGTGGTTTATTCCATCTATTCAGGCGACAGGATAATCGAGTCGGGAGCTTTCGATCAGGACAATCATATACAGACACGTAAACTGGTCTATAAGGAAGAATATGGCGATGGCATAATCCTCAATTACGCTTGGGTGAAGAACGGCGTGCTGTACAGTCATGAGGAGAGCATCTTCCGGCCGCTCCCTGACAAGCGGCTGATCGTGAAGTGGCGGTCGTTCCGTAACCGACTTGTCCCGGGACAGCAGGAAGAATGGACGGTGACGGTCAGCCGGCCTGACGGGAAGGCGGCGGACGCACAGCTGATGGCGACGCTCTATGACAAGAGCCTGGACGAGATCGTCTCCCATGCCTTGAGCCTGTCTCCGACATTCGGCCGCGACTATCTGAGCACCTTCTGGGCATCAGACTATGGCAGGTCTTTATACCTCTCTGCCGCTGCTTCTGCAAAGGCCAAGACCGTTCCGGAGCTTTCCTTCTCAGGGTTTGACAGCAGTTTCTTTTCCTGTTTTGAGCTTGACGAGGTGGTAGCCATGGCCTTTTCTCCCCGGAAAAACATGGTTCTGTCACGGGCGGCAGTGTCAAAGAGCATGGCTGATAGTGTTGCTTGTGAAAGCAAGGTGTTCTGTTGTGCCGAGCAGGTGCCTGCCAAAAATGAAAGCAGGGCGACAGTCAAGTACACGGCTCCGGTCATCAAAAAAGATGAAGAAACAAAGAAGGGGAAGGTCTCCCTGCGTGAGAATCTGGACGAGACGGCTTTCTTCTATCCGCAGCTGCATACGGACGGTAAAGGCAATGTCAGCTTTAAGTTCACGCTCCCGGAGAGCCTTACCACATGGCGTTTCCTCGGACTGGCGCATGATGTGGACATGAACAGCGGTCTGCTCACGGATGAGGCCGTGGCACAGAAGACGCTGATGGTCCAGCCCAACATGCCCCGTTTTGTCCGTGTCGGTGACGAAGCGATGATCTCGGCACGCCTGTTCAACCAGTCGGAGAAGCCGGTCAGTGCGGATGCGAAGATTGAAATCATTGATCCTGAGACGGATAAGGTGCTCCTGACAGACAGCAGGCCGGTCGTGCTGAAGGCGCAGGGCAGTGCCTCGGCGACGTATAGCCTGGCTCCGCTGCTGGCGAAGGATGCGGGGAGGCTGAGGGCTGACCAGGCTCTGCTCGTCGCCCGCTTCACGGTCGAGGGCGATGGCTTCTCCGACGGAGAACAGCATTATCTGCCCGTGCTCCAGAACCTGGAATACGTTACGAACACCTGTCCGTTCACACAGCATGAGGCCGGGGTGAAGACGATAGATGTAGGCAGGCTCTTCCCGAAGAACAGCTCGGATCAGAAGCTGACGGTCGAATACACCAATAATCCGAACTGGCTGATGATCCAGGCCTTACCGTACGTTGCAAAGACGGACAGCAAGGATGCCGTCAGTCTGGTGTCCGCCTACTATGCCAACCGGCTGGGAAAGCAGATCGTCGAGACCTCGCCCAATATCAGACGGACGATAGAGCAATGGAAGAAAGAGACGGGGAAGGAGACCTCTATGATGTCGGCGCTGGAGAAGAATCAGGAGCTGAAGTCATTGGCCCTGAACGAAACACCATGGATAATGGATGCTTCCAGCGAACGTGAACAGAAGCAGATGCTTGTCCGCTTCTTTGACGAGAATCAGCTGCAGCATGGTCTTTCGACGATATTGGACAATCTGAAGAAACTGCAGAATCCTGACGGCTCTTTCTCATGGTGGCCGGGCATGGACGGCAGTCTTTATATGACAGTGGCGGTTACGAAGACCCTTGCACGTTTACAGCATCTTACGGAGAAGTCGGCCGAAGTGTCCGCAATCATCAATGCCTCCTTCCGCTATATGGACAGGGAGGTGGCAAAGCGTGTGGCAGAGATGAAACGTGAAGAGAAGAAGCATGATACGGCCCTGTTCCCGACAGACGAGCTGTGTGATTATCTTTACACACACGCATTGGTCTCACGGGATAAGACGACTGCCGACATAAATTACCTTCTCGACCGGCTGACGAAGAAACCGGCAGACCTGACGATCTACGGCAAGGCGAATACAGCGGTGATTCTTCAGCAATACAATAAGGTGGAAAAAGCACGTGAATATCTGCAGAGCATCAAGGAATACACGGTCTATACGGAGGAAATGGGGCGTTACTTTGATACGAAACACGCTTATTACAGCTGGCGAGACTACAGGATTCCAACGGAGGTGGCCGCGATTGAAGCCGTAAAGACGATTACGCCTGCTGACGGGAAGACGCTTGCAGAGATGCAGCGCTGGCTCTTGCAGGAGAAACGTACACAGGCCTGGGATACGCCGTTGAACTCGGTGAATGCCATCTGGGCATTCATGGACAATGGTGACTGGCTGATGCAGAATGGAGAAAAGGCACGGCTGATGCTGGATGGGAAACCGCTGCAGATGCCGCAGCCGACAGCCGGACTCGGGTATGTCAGGACGACGGAACCTGTCGCTTACGATGCGTCTGCCCGTCATGAACTTACGGTCGACAAGAGTAGCACCGGGACAAGCTGGGGAGCCGTCTATGCACAGTTCTTCCAGCCTTCGGCGGAGATTGCCGATGCTTCAGCCGGGCTGAAAGTGAAACGTGAGGTGCTGGGAGACAGTGCCCGGACCGAGAACGGAGAAGTCCTGAAAGTAGGCGACAGGGTGCGTATCCGGCTGACGATAACGGCCGACCGTGATTACGACTTCGTACAGGTCATCGATAAGCGGGCCGCCTGCCTTGAGCCGGTCAGTCAGTTGAGTGGTTATCATTGGGGCTATTACATCGCACCGAAGGATTACACCACGAATTATTACTTTGACTGTATGAGAAAAGGTAAACACGTTGTGGAGACGGAATACTATATCGACCGTGCCGGGGTCTATCAGACAGGGACGTGTACGGTGCAGTGTGCTTATGCCCCTGAGTACGGCGGCCGTACCGGTGCCTTGCAGTTGACGGTCGGGAAGTGACAGATGCCGGATTATGGCAGATAGGACGGAAGAGTCGGCATGATGCTTCTGCCCCTTTCTCACCATGTGCCTTCGACGACACATCCTGCTTTGACGCTCTTAGCTCTTTTTACTCTTTTAACTTCTTTAACTCCTGAAATCAACCTATGCTTCAAATAGAGATAGATGATGGCAGTGGCTTCTGCTTCGGTGTGACCACTGCCATCAAAAAAGCCGAGGAAGAACTGGCAAAAGGTACGAAACTTTATTGTCTGGGCGATATCGTGCATAACAGCATGGAGGTGGAACGCCTGACGAAGAAGGGGCTGATCACGATCAATCATGACCAGCTCCGCGACCTCCATGACGTAAAGGTCCTGCTGCGTGCGCATGGAGAACCGCCGGAGACCTACGAACTTGCCAGACGTAACAACATTGAGATTATCGATGCCACCTGTCCTGTCGTCCTTGCGCTCCAGCGACGCATCAAAACCCAGTATGAGAAACGGCAGCCGTTTTCAGGCGGTTCATGGGTAAGCGGAACGGCAGATGGTTCGTCGGACAGCCGGACGGATGAGGCCCCGTCTCCAGAAGTCCGGCGGATGGACGGCGGACAGGACAAATCTTCTTCACCTTGTTCCATCCAGAGCGAGGCGGGGGACGAGGCTTCCATCGTCATCTTCGGGAAGAACGGCCATGCAGAAGTCCTCGGTCTCGTAGGCCAGACGCACAGCCATGCCATTGTGATAGAGAAGTTTGAAGATGTGAAGACATTGGATTTCAATCATGACATCTATCTTTATTCGCAGACGACGAAGAGCCTGGATGAGTTCCACAGAATCATTGACTACATCCAGCAGCACATTTCTCCGAATGCGAAATTCCAGAGTTTCGATACCATCTGCCGGCAGGTGGCGAACCGCATGCCGAATATATCCAGCTTTGCGGCCCGTCACGATCTGATACTCTTCGTGGCAGGACGGAAGAGTTCGAACGGCAAGGTGCTTTTCCATGAATGCCTGAGCGTCAATCCGAATGCACACCAGGTGGAAAGTGCGGATGAAATAGACATGAGCTGGTTTGAGGGAGTGCAGACGGTAGGCATCTGTGGTGCTACGAGTACTCCCAAGTGGCTGATGGAGGAATGTCGCGACGAGATTCTCCGGCACAGAGGGTAGCCTTTCGCAGGTACTCTCTGTTTTGGAAACATACGCTGTCGATATTGCTGGTATTATGGTTGCATGGGCGATGATCCGTCCGATGCAGTATTGTGTCAATATCCGGTTCTCTTAAGGCCGGTCGATGGAGTATGCTGTTACGTATCTGCCTGGCCGTGCTTTCAAATCGGAGGAGGATGTCAGGGAGAACACTGTCTGGACGATGGTTTTACGGAGCAGATGCGGAGTCCCGGATGAGGAAAGGCACACAGTTCCTGATTTCGATAGGCAATGGTGTCGCCTTGCATCTGTCTGCCGTGATGGTCAGCCTGACGAGGCAGGCCCGTGTGTTGAGGGGTCTGTGCTGGTCGAAGATGAAGTTGCCGATGCCGTAATAGACCGGTTTCCCCCGGTAGGTCTCGGCCGTCTGGAGCGTGTGGCTGTGGTGTCCTACGATGGCATCCGCCCCGGCATCGATCAGTCTGTGCGCTTCTTCACGTTGTCCTGGGAGTGCCCGTAGGTGGTGTTCCCAGCCCCAGTGCAGCAGGACGAGGATAACGCAATGACGGTCTGCCCTGCGTAGCCGGGCCACACGCATCACAAGGCTGTCTGCACTCTCCTGACTGACGGACGGCTTTTGCGGAAGATAAGGGAAGTTTTCCAGCGGCAGCCGCAGCGACGTCACCACCCATACGGGTCTCGGGCGCGCGGAAATGAGTACGGGGCGTGCCGCCTCCTCCATGTTCCTGCCGGCTCCGAGAGGCACCATCCCCGCCTTCCTTATCTGTTCCTGCGTGTCCAGCAGTCCGTTCCGTCCTTGGTCAATGCTGTGGTTATTGGCGAGGTTCAGGTGGGTGATACCGTGTCGGTACAGTGCCGGCAGCCACTCCGGTTCGCCCCGGAAGATGAAGCGTTTGTACACCCGCTCTCTGATTGCAGTGACCGGGCACTCCAGGTTGGCGATGACGTAGTCGGAGGAAAGGAACAGCGTGTCGACGGAGGGGGAGAAGAGACCGTCTATCCCCACCTGTCCGATTCTCTGTCTGACCCCTCTGTCCAGCAGCAGGTCGCCTGCAACGACGATGCGTAGTGTCTCGACAGGGAAGCCCTGCTGTGTCTTCCCTGTCCCGGCAGTCTCCGTCCCTGTTCCGTTGGAGGAGAACAGGGGTATGGAAAGCGCAAGGAACAGGCAGAGTCTAACAGCCTGAACTGTAGAAAGTCTCTTCGTCATCAGCAGACATCCCTTTTGCCGGTGCAGTCACCTCTTTCATCCATACAGGCGTGCCGCCTGCCGGTGTCTTCATCAGTTCTTTTTGCCATTCCTCGTCGGTCATGCGCGGGTCGGACACCAGACGGGTGAACTCACGGTAGGAGAAAACTGCACCCCGGGTAAGGTAGAGGGAACCGTCTATCTCTACGACCACGTAGATTTCGTAAGCCGGACCGACACCCTCGTAGAGCACGCACCTGTCTTTTATGGCAACGTTGTCGCCGTTTGCGGTGAACACATCTGCGACGACGGCCACTTTCTTGTCCGTACTGACGACATCCGACCACCCCTGCAGCATCTGATTGTCCTCGCTGACAAGTTCCAGGGAGATGTTCTCGACGGTCGCACCGACGATCTCTATCTGTTCGTATTCTTCGTCTGTAAGCTGCTTGCCGGCCAGCTCCTTCCTGCTGATGTCGCGGCAGAACTCGGCCAGTTCCCTGATGCGTTCCGTGACGGCCTTTGCCTTTTCGGTCTGCAATCCGTAGGTGGTGAGCGTCCTGTCCATCTGCATGACCAGATCGACGGCCTTCTCCCAGAACCGCACATTAGGCTCGATGTAGCCCTTTACGACCGGTGCTTCCGGGCCGCCGTCGCCGCATTCCGCCAGCATGGGCTGCTTGGCATAGAGAATGGCATCGTGTTTGAGTTCAGCCCAGGAGGCGAGGGCTGTGTTCAGAATCTTCTTCTGCCATTGCGGGGTCTGCATGAAGTAAGGCCGCACCTGTGCTGTGTCGCCCAGCGTCTGGAGCGACTGCATCCATCGGTTGGCCATGCAGGCATCCCATTGTGTGTCGGCAGTCTTCCTGCGTGCCTCGTCCAGAGCTCCGGCAAATCCCGGCCACTTCTGCGCTTCCTTCAGCTCCTCCGTGAGGATCCGTTCCGCTCCCGGAAGCCCCATTACGGCCATCCAGTCAAGTCCCTTCGGGCATGGGCGCAGTGAAACCTTGCTCTTGTGGTCTACGGTTTCTATCAGTGCGGCTGCATCGGGCTGGTAACGCTGCGGCATGATGTCTACGAGGTATCTGCTGGCACGTGCCGACGGCATCACGATCCGCATCTGTCCCTGTGCCAGCTTCTCTATCTCCTGTGTCAGTTTCTTCATGGCTTTCCCCGACTGCAGCAGTTTTCCTATCGGGAGTCCTGTCTGCCTGATGAGCCCTGAGACCTGTTCCAGCGTGATGTTGTCGGGTGTCCCCATGAGGTAGGTGATCGGATCGCTCACTTTGCCATATAATTCCTGCAGCTCCGGCCGCTGGTTGAAGATGTCGGCGATGAGTGCTACCTGCTTCATCTTCTCGGGCTTGTCCGTCCCGAAGTGGGCTGTCTGCAGCCACATCATCCCCCGGAAATAGCGGCGGCAGAGCTGCGAACGGGTGTAATGGCCGCGCGGCCGGAAGAGCGCATAGGCGAACGGCTCCCTCGGAGGGAAATACTCCAGCATCTCCGAGTAGGTGTTCTTTCCGGCGAACACCTTGCGTATTTCGTCCGCCACCATCTGCCGGTAATTCTCCGGGATGTCCGGAACGGCATCCTGCCCCGGTGCCTCGTCGTGGCTGAAGAGCCATGATGCCACAGCGAACCACGCCTGTCCGAATTCCGCCGCCGTCCGCACTTCGGCTTCCCGGCTGCTGCCGGCAAGCATTTTCAGTTCTGTTCCCATGCGGGAGGAGAAGACGGTCATGAGCGAGTCCAGATGTTTCTCCTCCACGTCACGGAGCACGCAGTCGAAGTAGAGATGGAAGAGCTGAAGGTACAGGTCGGTGGTGACGAAGCTCGGGAAGTCGGCATAGTCGTTTTTCTCGTACACGTGGAAGAGCTGGTTGTGCTCGGCCGGCACGATGGCGAAGCCTGTCCGCCCCAGCATTTCATGCAGCTTAGGGTCAAATTCTTTCAGCTGGAACGGATTGACCAGGTTGTCCATGTTGACCCGTCCCCTGCCGTCTTCCGGCTGGAAGTTCCGTCTTCTCAGTTCTGCTTCCCTGGCCCGGATGCGTGTGGCGAAGTCGAGCTGGGCTTTTGTGTAACGTGGTGGAATACTGCGCCCTTGGATCTCCTCCCGGTCCCAGTGTCCCAGGAGCGTGTCGGCATACCATGTTGTCGTGCTGTACAGCGCGCGCAGTGTGGCATCCTTGAAGGCGTAGCCTTGTCTGGCGGCGAAGGCATTGCGCAGTGCCCGCAGTTCGCAGAGGTTAAGCTTCGAGATGTCCATCTGCATGTCAATCTTCCCGTTCAGTTTCTCCACGTTGATTTTTCCTGCCCCGGGAAGGACAAGCGGAGTTTTCTTTTCCTGTGTCCGGCCGATGTAGGCGTCGTCTGCATAACCGCCGGTATTATGGTTCTGCGCATGGGCGGCCGGCAGAGCGCACAGCATCAGTGATCCGGCCATCATGCTGAATGTTTTTCTCCGCAGCAGTCGGCAGAGGGAGGAAGGGTGTCTCATATCGTCATGTTTTAAAAGTCAAAAGCCTTTTTCCGGGCTGCCGGAAGTGAATTTTTCCATGGCTTCCTTTCGGCTCACGGCTCCGGTCAGGAATCGTGCGAAGGCCAGGCCGAAGTCGTCCCATGTGTAGTCGGCGACGACATACTTTCCGTCTGTCGTCGATTGGAGTGTCCGGACGTAGGGGCTGGCGAAGCGGAAGTCGCAGAGGATTCCGCCCAGACGTGAGCCCATCCACATGGGACGGATCTTGCCGTTCACCTGTTTGAAGATGAAAAGTCTCCGTTCCGGCTGCGGATAGAAGCGGGTCGGTCTGATGACACCTACGAGCGCCTCGTCCTTTCCGTCGCCGTCCAGGTCGCCTGTCGCCAGCCTGTAGACAGGATAATCCAGCCGCCATCTTGCCACAGTCTTCGGACCGGCCGGTCTTCCGCTGTTCCCGGCCGGTCCGCACCCTTCCCTTTCTGCCGTCCGCAGGCACAGCCACGAAAGCGAGTCATGGAGGGTCTCCAAGCTGAATGTCAGAGATGGCTGTGCCATGCTGTTTCCCCACAGGAAGGCGGAGAGGAGCAGGCAGAACATCCGTCTGTGTCGTTCTGTACCCATATATTCCGGTACAAATATAAGCAATAAAACAGAGAAAGCAAAGTGTTCCGAATAAAAAAGGTTCTTCCGTCAAATACATAGATTGGAAATAAAGGCTCATGCACTTGCATGGTATGACGTCCTGAATCAGACGGTCTTGCAAGGGAGGATAAACTGAAAGATAAAATGCAGGAAAGGAACATTGAAACGATGCTGTCCATCGGCGTGTCTTTCCGCCTTCTACAAACAACTTATTCCCATGTCATCGGTGTCTGTAAATATTTTTGTGCAGCTCAAAGCTGACACATGCCCTTCCGGCTTCTGAAAGATGCCTGATTGGCCTGCAGCAGGTGCTCTTTCAGCGTGTTACCAACGCCCTTTTGAAGTCCAATCAGGCACCTTTTACGAACGACTTGACAACCAATTGATTTACTGCTGGTTACAAATCTGTTTTTTGCACATGTTTTTTATATTTGCAGCTGATTTATCCGAAATTATGTAATGACTTTTCAGAACCTTATCTGCATTTCCTACGTATTAAGATGAAAAGGCCTTTGTATCGGAGGATGATGACAGAATAGACAGCTGACGGTCTTGGCTATGTTTTTGTTGAATGAACCATTTCGGTTCTTCCGTTAAAGCCATACGGAAAGCATCCGCACATTTTACGGAAGAACCATAAAAAATCCCGGCTCCAATCATTATGGAACCGGGATTTGCTGTCAGCCCCCCGGATGTCCATATCCTTGCGGACGGTGGACATGGGGAGCCGGTCTGTTATCCTTTATCTCACCTTAAAAAACTAACCTTTAAATCCTTTCATCCTTGAAGGCTGCGGCCGGCATCGACTGTCTCGGACAATGTATGGCAGCAGCCGGTCTATATTTATTTGGAAGTTCTAGTATCTCCTGTCGTTTCTTTTTTATGTTTAAAAGCCCCACGACCTGCACTTGTCTTGGGTGGTTTTTTGTAATCGATGTATTTGTAAGTTCTGTCTTGTATTTTGTGTATCTCGTCTGTGTTATGTTGTTGTTATCTCACCTTCTTTGATTTTGCAAAGATAATTATCAATATGCAAACAGACAAGTTTTTTGTTCAAAACACTTTTATTTTAACATTTAATAAGCTTGTGTCGGGCAGAAGTTGTACGCTGCGTTTTTTATAATGTACCGTTGTCTTGAGAAAGGTCAAACAGGTCCGTCCGCAAGGGAACATTTCCGGCGCATGGATCCGCTGCCATCTGTCGTCCGTGCCGATTGCGGCTGTCGGACCTGCAGTCTGGGTGGCGTATGGAAGAATGAAGGAGGATGCCGGGCGGATTGCCGGCAGGTTCTGAATGTTCTACGGTCTGACTTGTACTGATAGGTGGACTCTGTTTGAAGCGTGTTCTGAAAAGCTCATGTCGGACAGCCGCTGACAAGGATAACAGTCAATTCTTTGTATCAATCTGCCTCCCAGGCAGGCATCCTGCAGATGTGTTGTCGGGTTTCCTGCCGGGCAGAACGATGGGGAGAGGCAGCCGTGGGAGAATGTCCGTGCAGGCCTTTGCCGATTACAGACACCTGACTTAATAAATGGCACAAAGAAGTCTTATAAATAGCAAAATCCCTTGTTGTTCTGCTGCTATATTGATTTTTTTTAATAACTTTGCGCCATTATATTGTTCAGATATACAGTCAGAATCAGAAACAGACAACGAATGAAAAAGATAATTGCAGCCGCACTTCTTGCAGGGCTTGCCGCACAGGCCTCCGCACAGAGCGGGACAAATTCTCCTTATAGCCAGTACGGACTGGGTCTGCTGTCCTCCCAGGCAACGGGATTCAACCGTGGCATGAACGGGGTGGCATACGGTTTCCATGAGCATAACCAGGTGAACTATATGAATCCGGCTTCTTATGCCGCTGTCGATTCTCTTTCATTCCTTTTCGATGCGGGAATCAGTCTGCAATTGACTAACTTTGAAGAAAACGGTCGCAAGGTGAATGCGCACAATGCCGATATAGAGTATGTCGTCGCATCGTTCCGCGCTTTCAAGCACGTGGGTGTCAGCTTCGGCATCCTGCCTTATTCGAATGTCGGTTACAACTTCAGCAACACGAAGAATGTCAATGCCTTCCCGAGTACGTCATCCCCCAATGCCACCTACTCTAATATATACAGTGGCAGCGGCGGTCTGCATCAGGTTTATTTGGGAGCCGGATGGGAGCCGTTCAAGGGTTTTGCCTTCGGAGCGAACATCTCGTATCTGTGGGGGACGTTGAACCGTAGTTTTAAGAACACATACAGCGACAGCTATGTCAACACCTTGTCGAAGAACTATACGACACAGGTGAAAAGCTATAAACTGGACCTGGGTCTGCAATATACGTATGTCCTGGACAGGAAGAACGAGCTGACCTTGGGACTTGCCTACTCACTCGGGCACAAGCTCGATGCAGAGCCGGAGTGTAACGTCATTTCCACAAACTCACAGACGAGCGTCTCTGATACGACCCGCTATGTCGTTTCAAAGGCACTTGAGCTTCCCCACACCTTCGGGGTCGGTCTGATGTGGAATTACAAGAACAACCTGAAGGTTGGAGTTGATTATCAGCTGCAGAAGTGGTCGAAGGTCGCTTATCCGCAGCTGAATACCGTCGGCGGTACCACCAGTTACAGTCTTGTCAACGGGCTGTTCAACGACCGCCGGAAGCTCACGCTCGGCGGCGACTATTGCAAGGGAGAGCGGTACCGGGGCTTTTTCAGCCGGATGCATTATCGGGCAGGCGTAGGCTATGCCAGTCCGTATCTGAAGGTCAACGGAAAGGACGGACCGCGCGAACTGTCGGCCAGCTTCGGCGTCGGTATTCCCATCGTCAATGGCTATAACAACCGCAGCCTGCTGAACATCAGTGCTGAGTGGGTCAACCAGAGTGTCACCGGTCTCGTCAAAGAGAATATGTTCCGCATCAATGTCGGACTGACCTTCAACGAGCGTTGGTTTGCAAAGTTCAAGGTCGAATAAGATGCGTCCAGGCCTGTACACAGTCTTCATCTGGGTTGCATTGTCGGTGACGGGCCATGCGATGCAGTCCTGTTCGGAAGAGCATGAGCATACCGCCCCGGCCATCCACGACCGCGACTCCGTCCCGGTCATGACGACGTACGGGGTCAATACCCTCATATCCGATTCGGGCGTGATAAAATACAGGATTGTCACTGAAGAGTGGGAAGTCAACACGAACAGGAGGCCTTCGCGCTGGACGTTCGACAAAGGGATTCTGCTCACACAGTTTGATCTGAAGAAACACGTGGTGGGGTATGTCCAGTGCGATACGGCCGTATATTACGACCAGGACCGCCGGTGGGAACTGCGCGGACGGGTGAGGATACTTACGGCACAGGGGCTGTCTTTCTACAGTAACGAGCTGTATTGGGATGAACGCAATCATCAGATGTGGTCGCATTCCTATTCTCATCTGCGGACCCCCGACAAGGAGCTGGAGGGAAACTGGTTCCGGAGCGATGAGGAGATGACCGACTATGAGATAAGACAGACGAAGGGGTGGGGTATCTTCTCCGACAAGGAACTGATGGCTGGTGCCGGCGGGAGGCTTGCTCCTATAGATACAACGCATACGGACAATCTGAAAGGTCCTGTAGTAACGCAACGATAGAACATTGGATATAAATTTAGTCATAGGAATCCTGATTACGATGGTGCTTTCCGCATTCTTCTCGGGAATGGAAATCGCCTTTGTGTCCAGCAACCGCCTTCTGGCAGAGATGGACAAGGAGAAGGACGGACTTGCACAGAAATGTCTGAGCGTCTTTTACAACAATCCCAACGGATTTGTCTCGACGATGCTCGTGGGAAACAACATCGTGCTGGTCGTCTATGGAATCTTGTTCGCACAGATTTTTGATGCGACGCTCTTCAGCGGTTTTGATTCCGCCCTGCGTGTGCTGTTGGATACGTTCTCCTCCACACTGGTCATCCTCTTTACCGGTGAGTTCCTGCCGAAGACGCTGTTCAAGAGCAATCCCAACCGGCTGCTGACCTTCTTCGCTCCTTTGGCTTATTTCTTTTTCATCATTCTGTGGCCGATCAGTCGCTTTGCCACATTCCTTGCACGTATTCTCCTGCGCATGATGGGGGTGAAGATGGATGAGAAAGAGGATGACGGCACGTTCACGAAGGTCGACCTGGACTATCTTGTGCAGAGTTCTATCGAGAATGCGGAGAATGAAGATGATATTGAAGACGAGGTGAAGATCTTTCAGAATGCGCTGGATTTCCAGGACACGAAGGTGCGCGACTGTATGGTGCCGCGTACGGAGATCAATGCAGTCGAAGAGAACTGTCCGTTGGAAGAGCTGCAGCAGATGTTCATTGAGAGCGGGAACTCCAAGATCATCGTCTATGAAGAGGATATTGACCATATCAAAGGGTATATCCATTCTTCCGAGATGTTCCGGTCGCCCGAACACTGGAAGGACCACATCCGCAAGATGCCGTTCGTTCCTGAGACGATGCCGGCACAGAAACTCATGCAGGTGTTCTTGCAGCAGAAGAAAAGTCTCGGCGTCGTCGTGGATGAGTTTGGCGGTACCAGCGGTATCGTTTCTCTGGAGGATATTGTCGAGGAAATCTTCGGAGATATCGAGGATGAGCACGACAACACGAAATACGTTGCCAAGCAGATTGCCGACAACGAATATGTCCTTTCTGCCCGGCTGGAGATAGACAAGGTCAACGAGATGTTCAATCTTGATCTGCCGGAGAGCGACGACTACATGACGGTCGGGGGGCTGCTGCTGCACGTCTACCAGAGTTTCCCCAAGGTCAACGAAATCATCACCGTAGGACAATATGAATTCAAGATCGTCAAGAATACCATGACCAAAATTGAACTTGTGCGGGTGAAAGTCAATGGAACAGACTAATTTCTGCATGAAAAATTATGCCACTTGCCTTTTTCTTTGTATTTTTGTAGGCAATTTGTCATATTGAAGGAATAAATCAAAATCAAATAATAAATCTAAAAATGGCAGCATTAGGAAAAATCAGAAGCAAGGGAGGTCTGCTGGTTACAGCTATCGGTCTGGCCTTGTTTGCGTTCTTGGCTGAAGAAGGCTTCCGTTCTTGTAATGGTATCAAGGGGGAGGCGCGTCAGCAGATCGGTGAGATCCTGGGCGAGAAGATCAGTGTCCAGGATTATCAGAAGTTGATTGATGAATACCAGTCAGCGATCAAGTTTACCATGCAACGTGACAACCTTAGCGAGGAAGAACTCAACCAGGTGAAGGACCAGGTATGGCAGCAGCTTGTCAGCAACCGTGTCCTGCAGGCCGATGCGGAGAAGGTAGGACTGACGGTGACCGAGCAGGAAATACAGAATGTACTGAACGATGGTACCAATCCGATGCTGGCGCAGACACCGTTTGTCAACCAGCAGACGGGACGTTTCGATGTGAATGCGCTCAAGCAGTTCCTGGACGGTTACAGCAAGGCGAAGTCCGAGAAGTCTCCCCAGCTCGACCAGATGCAGATGGTTTATGACTACTGGCTGTTCATCGAGAAGAATCTCCGCACGCAGCTCCTTGGCCAGAAGTATCAGGCGCTGCTTGCCAGCTGCGTGCTTTCCAACAAGGCAGAGGCCAAGATGGCATTCAAGGACAACAATGAAGAAAGTCAGGTCCAGCTTGCCTCTCTGAGTTACAGTTCGGTAAAAGACGCGGACATTAAGATTACAGATGCGGATCTCAAGGCCAAGTATGACCAACTGAAACCGGCTTTCCGGCAGAATGTAGAGACACGTGACATCAAGTTCGTCGACTATCAGATCAAGGCAAGCACCGCCGACCGCAATGCTGTCGTCAAGGAGATGAACGGCCTTCAGAAACAGCTCGCCGCAGCAGCCGACCCGGCCATGGTCATCAGCAAGAGCGGTTCTGAAATCCCTTATCTCGGTGTCCCTGTAAGCAGCAAGGCTTACAGGCAGTACCCTGACATAGCTTCAAGAATTGACTCGCTTGCTGTAGGGACTACCGGTGTGACAGAGAACAAGCAGGACAACACGCTGAACATCATCCGTGTACTCTCAAAGGCGCAGCTGCCGGACTCTGTACAGTTCCGTCAGATTCAGGTTGCCGCCAACACACCGGACGAAGCACGTGCGAAGGCCGACTCTATCCAGAAGGCATTGGCAGGCGGTGCCGACTTCGAGGCGCTTGCCAAGCGTTATGGGCAGACCGGAGAGAAAGTGTGGTTTACCGGACAGCAGTATGAATCTGCTCCGACCATGAGTCAGGACAACCGGACTTATATCAACGCTCTGCTGAACGGTGATGTAAATGCAACTCAGAACATAGCTCTTGCACAGGGTAACGTCATCCTTCAGGTATTGGACAAGAAGGCAATGACCGCCAAGACCACCGCTGCCGTCATCAAGAAGGTCATCGACTTCTCCAAGGCTACTCGCAGCGTCGCTTACAACAAGTTCTCCGAGTTTGTAGCCAAGAACACGACGGCCGACGATATTGAGAAGAATGCTTCCAAGTCCGGTTATCGTGTGCAGTCACTCAACGACATCTCTACCGCCGAGCATTATGTGGCAGGCATCCATGGTACACGGGATGCGCTCAAGTGGCTCTTCGATGCCAAGCAGGGGGATGTGTCTCCACTGTATGAATGTGGCGACAACGACCATCTCTTGGTAATTGTCCTCAATGCCATCCATCCGCAGGGCTTCCGTGCATGGGATGATGCCCAGGTGAAGGAAATCCTGAAGCGCGAGGTGATGAAAGACAAGAAGGCGGAACTGCTCATGGCGAAACTCAAGGGTGTCAGCAGCATTGCCGCTGCCCGGGCCAAGGGTGCCAAGGTGAGCACGGTCAATCAGATTACCTTTGCTTCTCCAGCCTTCGTACAGGCAACAGGTGCTGTGGAGCCTGCACTCTCCGGTGCCGTGGCAGCAACAGCAGCCGGCAAGTTCTCCAAAGCTCCTGTAAAGGGCAATGCCGGCGTGTATGTGTTCCAGGTTGTCAAGAAGGCGATGCGTGCCGGTTCCAAGTACAACGAGCTGATGGTGATGCAGCAGACGGCCCAGCAGAATATGCAGATGGTTGGCAACTTCATGCAGGACCTCATTCTCAAGGCGAATGTCGTAGACAACCGGTATCTTTTCTTCTAACGGGAATGATACCTTATACATAAAGCGGATGTGCTCAGGCATATCCGCTTTTTTAATTGCTGTCACTTTTAACACTTTACACAACTTTCATATTATAAGCTGTTTATAATCTATCATCCCATGACAGCAGTGACGGCAACTTACGAACTTACATACGAACTTCCATCTAAGATGACCGGAAAGGCGGCGGGGAAAGTCATGTTTGGAAATCAATCTGTCTACCGGTTGCATTGATTTTCTGTTTTTCCTGGTTTATAAAGTAAGTTCTGGAAATCCACAAGACTGTACCGTGCAAGCCTGTCATACATTTTCCGGTATAACGTCCAGACAATATACCGGCACTAATCTGTATGCGTTTGCAATCGCCTGCTTGATCAATCCCTTGCCGTGTCTTTGCTGCAAGGAGAAAGGGATAGACTGATGAAAGCCGCCTTCTGACAATTCCCTTTGTCAGGAGGCGGCTGCTTTGTGATGGGCAGGAATTTCTGCCTGTTATTTCACAAACTTCTTCCGGTTCTGAATGTAAATGCCGGGAGGAAGTACGGTACGGTTCCTACCGACAAATCTGCCGTCAAGCGTATAGATGCGGTTGTCTGTTCCCTGCTGCTCTGTCGTGATGTCGTCGATACCGGCGGCTGTCAGATCCTTGAGATACTCGAAGGTGATTGTGCCGTCCGTGTTTTCTGTGATGTGAAAGAGCGGTTTGTTCACTGTGCTGTGGTTCAGTCTGATGCTGCCGATCTGGCCCACATGGCTTGTCCCGGGGAACGGATCTCCCGCATGGCTGGCATAGTATTTTTTCTGTTCCTCTTTGGAATGCACGCTGTAACTTGAAATCAGCTTCCCGTCGGCCGGGACGATTGTCATACCCGGTTTCCCCGGTGTGTCATTGACGTGGTCAGTTAGATTGACCGCATCCGGCTCGTAGTTGACACGGTACACCAGCATTCCGTGTCCGAGAAGTTTGGAAGCCCACCCTTCTTTCTGAATGTTGTGAAGAATCAGATATTCTTTCTGATAGGTGGTCGGCACTTTCAGCGCATCGTCCTTGTGCAGGGTGATTTTCCGGGGAGACTCCTGAATGGTTGTGAGCGGTTTCCATCCCATGACATCTTTCTCCCAGGGAGTGTAGGGGGTCGGCGTGTAACCGTTGTCGGTGTACTCTCCACCGTCCATCAGATCCCAGAGCTCCATGGTCTGGTCATCTATTTGTGCAGCATCATTGTAGGGATAGAAGTCGGGCAGTCCCATTGTATGCGAAAATTCATGGCAGAACAGTCCGATACCGTTTATGCGTTTGAAAGGGGCAGAGGGAAACTGATATTGGGGATTGTAGTTCAACTCATTGCTTACCCCATAGCGGCAGACTGTTTTCCCACCCATCTTGAAAGGTGTTGTCGTACCCGATTTAGGCCATATAAAATCTGGGTTCTTGGGGGAAGCGTTCTGTCCGTACCCGGCATGAAGGACATAGACAAGGTCTACGTATCCGTCGTTGTTCCCGTCATAGTCGCTGAAGTTGACACTGCCTTCTACGGCATGGCAGGCATCGTGTATCAGCTCTCCGATATTTGTGTCTTTGTTGGTACCGTCCTTACCATAGTAGCTGCTTTCCTTGGGAAGGGTGACAGGACCGACAACGACAAACTGAGGCGTGAACTGTCCGCCGCTCATGTCCTTGAAGTACTGTCCCACACTGCCATAGTTGCGTTTCTCGTTATTGCCGTAATCCGGCAGAGGTCCTGCGCTGGCATCGTGGTTGAAATAATCATTGAAGCTCTTCACCGGGTCGGGAAGAGAGAACTTCACGTCGCTGAACTGCGCCAGAATAACCAGTACTTTCGGATTGCCGCTGTGCGGAAAGTAGGGTGGGGTGTGCTTGCCGACAGCTCGTGTCTTCGCCTCTTTGTTCAGTCGTCTTGATATGCTGTCGAAGAAGGCATTGCGCATCGCTCCCTGTTTCCTGACAAGTTCTTTCTCTGCAGCCGAACGCTGGCTGTCGTTGTGCGCCAGCTGTCCGCTTGCTTTCAGCGTACCGTCTTTGCCGATCTCTGCGATATAAAAGTCCTTGCCGACCTGTGTCAGCAGTGTCCCGTCAGCGGTGGAAATCCAGCTGAAGTGCTCGTCGCCGTACTGGTAGACGGTGAGCTGTGTCCCGTCCGACTGTGTCACCGTGACAGGTATCGGGTTGGCTTTGGCCGCCCATGCCGCCAGTGTACACAGTGCCAGGCAGCACGACAATAAAATTTTCTTCATCATCAGTTTTCGCTTCTTCGTTCTTTTATGATTGTAGTCTTACTTTCAATACGATGTGGATGGATATAGTGATTGCAAATTTACAAAAACTTTCTGTGAATTTCCGCATTTATCATGAAGAATCGGGGGAAGTCTCCATCTTGTACCCCGTGGGGAGTCGCAAAAGAGAAAATCCAGCTGTAAAGCCGGACTTCCTGTCTGTAGTCGATAGGGGAATCGAACCCCTATGCCAAGATTGAGAATCTTGTATCCTAACCGTTAGATGAATCGACCCTGGTTAAAATATTTCTTATGAAGATGGGAGTAGTCGATAGGGGAATCGAACCCCTATGCCAAGATTGAGAATCTTGTATCCTAACCGTTAGATGAATCGACCATACACATTTGAGTTCTGACGAGATAAAGCGGAAGGAGGGGGATTCGAACCCCCGGTACGCGAAATGCGCACGGCAGTTTAGCAAACTGCTGGTTTCAGCCACTCACCCATCCTTCCAAAGAGGGTTTCAACCGAATTACCACGCATCATCTCAAATGCGAGTGCAAAGGTAGTATTTTATTTTTATTCCTCAAAATTTTCTACTGCCTTTTTCTCGGCCCTCCCGAAAAAAGGTCTCTTCCTTTGGAGGTGCGGCAATGCTGCGCCGGCTGTGTACGAAGGTATGTTTCCTTGCAGAAATGCCGCGACGTACTGAGGATGTGCAGACGGCTGTGCTGACGGAGGCGACGGCAGGGGGAGGAGATGACAGGAGACCGTATCAGAATCCGGTCTCTTCCATGCCCTTTCCGATACGGTCTCCCCCGCAGTATGCCGGTCTCCTGCTGCACGGCAGAAAACCCTTCATTCTGTCTGTCGCGCTATTTCTTCATCCCCTTGTAGGCCTGGTTCATGCCTTTGACGACTTCTCCGGTGATGTCGTATGCAGGGTCGGCATAGAGGATGTTGTCGCCGCTCTTGGCAAGGATGATGGCATATTTCTTGTCCTTGTTATACGCTTTCAGGTAGTTGTGCACGCTGTCAGACAGAGCCTTGTTGTATTTTGCCACCTCGTTCTGGTATTCCGCGCCCAACCGCTGCTGCAGTGCGTCAGCGTCCTGTGCCTGTTTCTGTATGCTTGCCTGGATCTGCTGTGCCTGTGCCTGTGTGTATTTGTTGGCCTGTACGTTCTGCTGGAAGTTGGCGGCGGCGGCCTGGATCGTCTTCTGCTTGCCGGCGAGAGTGCGCTGTATGTTGGCTTCCTTGGCCTTGATGATCTTCGTGACATCCTTCCAGTAGGTGTACTGGCTCATGATGGAGTCAATCTCGACATAAGCGATCTTCTGCCCGCCTGCTGCCGGGGCGCTTGTCGCCGTCTCGTTCTTTCCGGCTGTCGTATCGTTCTTCTGCGGCTGGTTGTTGCATGCAATAAAGGCGAATGCCGCCAGGGCGAGCACGGCCATATTGCTCCATGATTTCTTCATTTCTGTATGTTTTTTGATTAATTGTTTCCGGTCTGTTCAATACGCTCTGTTTTCCCTGCGTGCCTCCTTGTCCTGGTCGATGACACAGTGGATGCCCTTCGATTTCAGATAGGCGCTGTCCGAGATGTGCTGCGACTGGAACTCTCCGTCTTTCCTGAACAGCACACGCACGCCAAGGAGCAGCATGGCAATAGCAATTATTAACAGTGTGTACAATAAAGTTACAAACATTTTTCTCTATCTTTGCATTGATATTGACCGCAAAGGTAATATAAAACAGCAAGATTACAAAATAAAATATTATTAAAAATGGCAAACGTAGAATTAAAACCCGCCCGTGTCTTCGAGCAGTTCGCGAAAATCAATCAGATACCCCGTCCCTCCAAGCATGAAGAGCAGATGATCGCTTATTTACAGAAGTTTGCGGAGGAACGCGGACTGGCCGTGAAGGTCGACAAGACCGGCAACGTGCTTATCTCGAAACCGGCGACGAAGGGCATGGAGAAGGTGCCGACGGTCGTGCTCCAGAGCCACATGGACATGGTCTGTGACAAGCTGGTCGATGTCGACTTCGACTTCCACAAGGATGCCATCCAGACCTATGTCGACGGCGAATGGCTTCATGCCAAGGGTACTACGCTCGGTGCTGACGACGGTATCGGCGTGGCCTATGAGCTGGCACTCCTCGACTCGGACGACATTGAGCACGGCCCCATCGAGTGTCTTTTCACACGTGACGAGGAGACGGGGCTGACCGGTGCGTTCGGTCTGGAGGCAGGCTTCATGACCGGGAAGTACCTGATCAATCTCGACTCGGAAGACGAGGGGCAGATTTTCGTCAGCTGTGCCGGCGGCAACAGCACGACGGCGACATTCCGGTTCGACCGCGAACAGGCTCCGGAAGGCTGTTTCTTCATGGAGGCAAGCCTGAAGGGCCTTGTAGGCGGACACTCCGGCGACGACATCAACAAGAAGCGCGCCAATGCCATCAAGCTCCTGGCCCGTTTCCTCTATGCCGAGCAGGCGAAGATGGACCTGCGGCTGAGCCGTTGGAACTCGGGCAAGATGCACAATGCGATTCCCCGTGACGGGAAGGTGCTCTTCGCCGTACCGTCCGACAGAAAGGAGGAGGTCAAGGCCGACTGGAACATCTTCAGTGCAGCCGTTGAGGATGAGTTCCACGTGACCGACACGGCGATGGTCTGGCATCTTGAGAGTGCCGCTGCCGCACCTGTCCTGCCGAAGCAGGTCTCTCACAACGTCATCCTTGCCCTGCAGGCTGTCGACAACGGGCCGCTGGTGAACTGCCAGGACGAGGCCTTGGCTTACATGGTGGAGACCTCGAGCAATGTCGCCAGCGTACAGACGGAAGAGCACACGCTGACGGTCGTCTCTTCCCAGCGTTCGAACGTGATGAGCAACCTGACGAACATGACCCATACCGTCCGTGCCTGCTTCGAGCTGGCCGGAGCGGAGGTCGTCGTCGACGACAGTTATCCGGCGTGGAAGATGAACCCGAAGTCGGAACTGGTCAATGTCGCCGTCGAGCAGTACCGGAAGCTCTTCGGGAAAGAGCCGCAGGTGCTGGGCATTCATGCCGGGCTCGAGTGCGGTCTCTTCTCTGAGAAGTACCCCGACCTGGACATGATCAGCTTCGGTCCGACTCTCCGGTATGTCCACACTCCCGACGAGTGTCTCCTCATTCCGACCGTGCAGATGGTATGGGATCATCTGCTCGCCGTTCTGAAGAATATTGATTGAGGGAGAGGCGTCTGCCCGCCTGTTGCAGCAGAAGTCTGACCCGGTCAGATCCTCCGCCATGTCCCGCATCATCCGTCAAGGAGCGGGGATGGCGGATTTTCCGTGCATCACGGATGCCTCTTACGGGACGGCTTTCCGGCTCTATGCGTAAACGGGGAAGGCGACCGGACGGCCTCCTGACGGTACGGAGACTTCAAACGGTGTGGCGGAAGTTTCTTGAACTCGTTTTTTTAGAGTACTTTTGCAGTGCCGGTGGCTGTCCGCAGCCGGATGAGGGGCGGAGGTGTCTTACGGCGTGCGGCAGCCTGCGGTTGTACACCTTATTATATAAAAAAAGATGGATGAACAGATACACGAGAAACTGAAGGAGATAAAGCAGTCTTTCCGCCTGCTGATGAATGGCGTCGCTTCGCAATCCATGCGGCAGAAGGGCGTTTCATACAAGATCAACTGGGGTGTCCCCCTTCCGGAACTGCAGAAGATGGCGGCTGAATACGGAAAGGACTACGGACTTGCGGTGGAACTGTGGAAAGAGGACATACGCGAATGTCAGGTGCTTGCGACGCTGATCATGCCGGCGGAGAAGATGGATGCCGAACTTGTGGATGTATGGATGGAGCGGCTCCGGACACAGGAGATGGCCGAGCTGCTGGCATTCAATCTGCTGCAGTATCTTGACTTCGCCCCTTCGCTGGCCTACCGGTGGATCGCCTCGGCAAGTGCGATCCGCCAGCTCTGCGGCTACCAGCTGCTCGCCCGCCTGTTCGCCCGCAAGCTGGAACCGAACGAACGGGGCGTCAACGAGTTCCTCGACCAGGTCCGTACGACGCTGGAAGGCAAGGATCTTCCCTTGAAGCATGCGGCATATAATTGCGTGCTGAGCTTCTGCGGTCTGGGAGCCGACTATGAAGCCGTCGCCCGGAAGGCGCTCGCCGGGATGGACCTCTTGTAGGCCGCCCTTTCCGCCGCCGGCACATCGGGGGACAGGCTTCCGGACAGGAGGCTCTTGCAAAGGGAAAGCCGGTGCATCTCTGCGATGTACCGGCTTTTCTCCTATCTGTCAGCTGCCGTCTGTTCCCGGCAGCGTGTCGTTGGTGGTTCTGGTCTTCTGTCTTGCAGTTACTCTCCGAGATTGATCTTCTTTGAGACGATCAGTGCTTCAGCGAATACGGCTGCGACGATTGTGATGATACCGAATGTCAGCATAATGTTATCCTTTCTTCTTCTGTGCAGAACCCCTTTGGCCTGCGGTTATTACTTGAACTGTTTGAAAAACTCACTGCAAAGGTACTGCTGTCTGGCGGAACTGCCAAGGCGGAGAGCCCCTTTCTGCCGTGATACGGCTGTATATTTGATGTAGGTCAAACCTGTTGACGATAATCAAAAAGTTGTCCTCCTATGGGAAAAAGGTGAGGCCGGAGCCGGTCTTTCCGATGAGAAGCAAGTATCTTTGCAGCCGGTTTTGAATTAAAGACAACAACATCATTATGGAAAGACTGATTGCAATGAACCAGGTGTTCGACAGCAGCGTTGATGCTCGCTTCCTCGAGATTCAGAATGCACGCCGTGAGGCTCTGGCCCGCAAGGCCAAGAAGCACTGAGAGAACACCGATTCCACAGGGCGGCCTGCCACCCTCGGGAAATCGTATCAGAAACAGAAAACAACAAGATTGTCATTATCCGAAAGAAGACCCAGCCGGACAGATCCGGCTGGGTCTTCTTTGGGGTGACCGTTCTGCGGTACCGGTGCGGCGACGGAAGGAGGCGGCAGCAGTGTCCACCGCCTTGTCTCTGTCCGCCGTGCCGTCCCTCCCGTTTCGGTCCGCCTGCAACAGGCGCGCCGGTCAGAAGTCGTCGTCATCCCCTACCTCGGCAGCCTGCATCTCCAGGTCTTCCGGGTTGGTGTCGAAGGTCGTCCGGTAGCTTTCTTCCGTGAGTTTATCCTCGTCGAATCCGTCCTCGTCGTCCTCTTCATTGTCTTTGGGGTCGTCTTCCGGCAGCTCTTCCTCGTCGTCCTCCGGGTCGTCAGCCCTTTCCTCTTCCTTCGTCGCCTCTTCGAGGGCGGAGAACCTGGCGTGTGCGTGCTCTTCCACAGGCTTCTCTTTGGCGAAGATAGCCTCTGTCCATGATCCTTTTGAAATCTCAAGCACCTCGAATCCGTCGGCCAGCTTCTTGTCGTAGAGGCCTCCCGGCTTCTTCAGCCGTGCGGTCGGGAGGGTGGTCGTACTGATGTCGAATCCGCTCTGGATAATGTCCTGTATGCTCTGGGGGAGGCTTTCCCATCCTCCGCCGAAGTTGCGTTCGAGCACCTCGATCAGCTTCCGTGCTGAAACATGGTGTATGTTCTCCCAGGTCAGATCCGTGACACGCTGGATAGGCTTCTTCTTCAAAGCCCATTTGACGGTCGTGTTTTCATCAAGCCTGACCTGTCCCACCTGACATCCCCGGGCCTCGTATTTCCGGATGACCTCCGGCTGGTCGATCTTTACTTCCTCTATGGTGAAGGCACTCTTGATGACATCGATGTAGTGTCGCTCGTTATCCCTCAGATCTGCGTCTCGCTCAGCCTGTGCCCAGAGGCGGAAGACATCGTTCTCCTGAATGTCCCAGACGTTACTTTTCGTAAGATTCTTTAACGTTAATGCTTGTCCTTGTCGCTTCATATATCTGTTACTCGTTCAAATTGCTTTTGGGTATGGCTGTGTGCAAGGCTGTACACTCAGACTTGCTGCAAAAGTATATACTAAAACGTAAATCTCCAAACTTTTCGGTCTAAAAGTTTAACGTACATTACAAAACTTTGCCGGAATCGTGTCTGCCGTATCGAATGTGGCCGTGAACCGGCAGGAGTCTGCCGGCTGCGTGCCGGAGACAACCGCCTGTCGGGGAGGGGCAGGCGGACGGTACTGTGCGTTGTCTGTCCTGAATTTTTACTCACCCCCCAAAGAGGAGGCATCCCGGTGGATGTCTTTCTTTTCTTTCCGGGAATGACGGTTCAGGAAAGACAGGACGGTCATCTCTCCGGTTCTGTAAGTCTTTGTCGGTCAGCTGTATATAAACGCATTTCTAAAAGGTGCCTGATAGCGTTGCAAACGGGCGTTAACGGACGTGGAAGTAAGCACTGGTTGGGACGTAATCGGGCGTTGGTTGGAATGTTGTCGGTGGTAGTCTGCAATGCAGGCGGACATACCGCCGTCTTTCCGTAAGGGCAGGGGCAGGGAAGAAAGGGCGTTTCCGGACAGAGAATGTAAAGTATCTTCCGAAAATCCCTGTGGGTAGATCGGGACTATACAGGCTGCCGGCTCCGGCTCGGGACAGCATTCCGGCCTCCTTCTTTCGGCTGATGCGGCCTTGCCGGGTCCTTGCCGGAGAAACGGGGAGTCTGCCTGAAGGCGTGTGCTCCTGCCAGCCTGTTTTAGGCCGGCAGGCAGAAAAGCCCTTTCCGTCTCGGTGCATGGGAAAGGGAAGCGGATGTGTTTCCTTTGGGCACAGAACCTTCGGAGGACACGGCCGGCCTTATGCCCTGTCCGCCCTGTCCTGCCGATGGCAGACTTTCTCCTGATGGATCGTGGCACGAAGTTTGTTATAAGTAACGAGAAAATAGAAACTATAAAATACATTGCTATGCAGAAAGGAAATATCGGGGTTACGACAGAGAACATCTTCCCCGTCATCAAAAAGTTTTTGTATTCAGACCATGACATCTTCCTGCGCGAGATGGTTTCAAATGCCGTCGATGCTACGCAGAAGCTGAAGACCCTCGCTGCAACCGGCGACTTCAAAGGTGATCCGGGCGACCTGAGCGTCCGTATCCGGCTGGACGAGAAGGCCGGTACGCTGACCATCAGCGACCGCGGCATCGGTATGACCGAGGAAGAGATCGAGAAGTACATCAACCAGATAGCCTTCTCCGGAGTCAATGACTTCCTGGAGAAGTACCAGGACAAGGCGGAGGCGATCATCGGTCATTTCGGCCTCGGATTCTATTCTGCCTTCATGGTTTCAAAGAAAGTCGAAATCATCACGAAGAGCTATAAGGAGGGCAGCAAGGCCGTGAAATGGAGCTGTGACGGCAGTCCGGAATATTCCATAGAAGATGTTGAAAAGGCCGACCGGGGCAGCGACATCGTGCTTTACATTGATGATGACTGCAAGGAGTTCCTGCAGAAGTCCAAGATCGAAGCGCTGCTGAACAAATACTGCAAGTTCATGGCTGTGCCCGTGGTCTTCGGAAAGAAGACAGAATGGAAGGACGGCAAGAACGTCGAGACAGAGGAGGACAACGTCATCAACAGCGTGGAGCCGCTGTGGGTGAAGGCCCCGTCCTCCCTGAAGGATGAAGACTACAAGAACTTCTATCACACGCTCTTCCCGATGAACGACGAGCCGCTGTTCTGGATCCATCTGAACGTGGATTATCCCTTCAACCTCACGGGTATCCTCTACTTCCCGCGCGTGAAGAACAACATCGAGCTCCAGCGCAACAAGATACAGCTGTATTGCAATCAGGTGTTCGTGACCGATCAGGTGGAGGGGATCGTGCCCGAGTTCCTGACCCTGCTGCATGGCGTCATCGATTCTCCCGACATCCCGCTGAACGTGAGCCGCAGTTACCTGCAGAGTGATGCCAATGTGAAGAAGATCGCCACCTACATCACGAAGAAGGTTGCCGATCGGCTGCAGAGCATTTTCAAGGAAAACCGTAAGGAGTATGAGGCGAAGTGGGACGATCTGAAGCTTTTCATCCATTACGGGATGCTGTCGCAGCCCGATCTCTATGACCGTGCCAAGGATTTCGCACTCGTCAAGGATACGGAAGGGAAGTATTTCACCTACGAGGAGTACAGGACGCTCGTCAAGGACAACCAGACCGACAAGGAGGGAGTCCTGGTGAATCTGTATACGACCGACAAGGAGGAGCAGTACAGTTATATCGAGGCTGCCAGACAGAAGGGTTACAGTGTCATTGATGCAGGCGGACAGCTGGATGTGCCGACACTGTCGATGCTCGAGCAGAAGCAGGACAAGACACGTTATGTGCGCGTGGACGCTGATGTCCTTGACCGTATCATACAGAAAGAGGATGCGCCGAAGACCCATCTGTCAGCCGGTGAGACTGCCAATCTGTCAGAGGCTTTCCGCTCGCAGATCCCATCCATTGCCAAGGCGGAGTTCATGGTGGATGTCCAGTCGCTCGGAGAAGACTTCCAGCCGGTTCTCATCACACAGAACGAGTATATGCGCCGCATGAAGGAAATGAGCCACTTCCAGCAGGGCATGGGGTTCTATGCCCAGATGCCCGACTCCTATAACCTCGTATTGAATGCCGACCATCCTCTGGTCAAGAAGGTGCTCGGCGAGATAACGGCGAATACGGCGGAGGAGCTGAAGCCTGTCGCAAGCGAACTGAAAGGACAGGAGGCACGTCTGGCCGCCCTGCACCAGTCGCAGGACAAGAAGAAGTCCGAAGAGCTGACGCAGGAGGAGAAAGACGATATGCAGAAAACACAGAAGGCTGTCTCCGACCTCAAAGACAAGGAGAAGGCCATTGTGGCTGCATACGCCAAGGACAACGAGGTGGTACACCAGCTCATCGACCTGGCATTGCTGCAGAACGGGATGCTGCAGGGGGCAGCACTGGACAAGTTCCTCAAGCGTTCGGTAAGTCTGATCAAGTAAACGGTTCTTCCGGCCTGCAGGGCGATTCTGCAAGTCAGGATAAAAAGGAGGGAGCCGCAGCGACAGCCAGCATCTGGCAGTCCTGCGGCTCTCTTTGTTTCCGCACCGGCCTGTACCCGTCTGGAAGGGATCCGGCAGTCCGGTGAACCTGTCCGTCTGGCTTCATGGAATGAGACTTCTGCAAGCCCCATCCGCCCGGAGGAACCGGTGGCGGCCGGCAAGCAGGCCGCCACAGCCTGAAGTCTCCCTGCAGGGTGCTTTGGAAGGGCATGCGCTGGCTGTGTCTTCCGGCTGGTGTCCCAATATAATAAGGTGAAGATGCTGCCGGCCCGGCTGTATGGGCGGCTTTCCTGCACGCGATGAGAAAAGAGCCGTATCCGGTATGGCGGCTTCCGTGCCGTGTCCGGTGCAGAACGCCGTCTCTCGCCTATTCTGTCTCGATCGTTTCCACCCGTGGCTTGGAGGCAGCGGGGGCGACGGTCTGCTGCTCGCTGGAAGAGGCAGACGGCGTCTCAGGTGACCCGGCCGGTTCGTCGGAAGCGGCGGCGGGCGTGTCGTGCGGCCGGCTCCTGTGCCGTCCGTGACTGCGGCCGCGGATGCTGTTGAACACTTTTTCCGCCTGTTCCTGCTCCTGGCTGTCTGCCGAGTCTTTCGCTGTCGTGTCCCTGGCTACCGTGTCGAACTTCGCCTTGTTGTTCTCGGCCAGGTTCGAGTCAGGTTCTATGGCGGTCTGGGTGTATTCCGGGTCGTTCTTATGCTGGGCGTAATAGTAGAAGCCGAAGGCGACCAGGAAGATCGTGCCGATGATGATGAAGACCACCAGCCCGCGGCTCAGCGTGGGGTCGTCGTCCTTGTCGTCGTGATGCAGTGGTGCGCCGCAGCGGGGGCAGTTCTTCTCCTGCTCGTTTACCTCATGGTTGCATTCCGGGCATTTCATATCTTCTTTCTTTTTTTCTTTGTTTTCTATCGGCAAAGGTAAAAGAAAAGGCAGAGATGGCAAAACGATTTCGCTTTTTCTTCGTTTCTTCTTTCTTTTTTGTACCTTTGCAGGAACGAATCTGCATGCGGCACGACGGGGACAGACCTTGCTTTGTCTCTGCCGGTTCTGCTTTTGCAGAGGCCTCCGGACGAGGAGGCAGACATAATCCATAAACAGAAATGAAGCATTTTTTACTGGCTCTCGTCTTTTTCCCGTTTGCATTGACGGCGTATGCACAGCAGCCGATAGACGGCATTCAGTTCCGGACCGACCGTCGGGGAGCGATGGAAGAGTTCACCCGCCGCTTCGGGCAGCCTGTCTCGGAGACGGTCGGGAAGGTCGTGTTCAGCAACGTGGTCTTCAACGGCGAGCAGTTCACCGAGGCCAATGTGTTCTTTGACGACAGCGGACGGCTGCAGCTTGTCCGGCTGAAGAATGTCTGTGCGACCCATACGCAGGCGGTAGAGCGGATGGGAGTCCTGTGGAAGAAGTACGGAGAGACTTACCTGACGACGGAGGGCATGAATCCGGAAGACGGACGGTTTGTCGTCGGCTACGACAAGGACGGTGTACGCCTCTTCACCATCGCCACCTTCCGGAATCGCTGTGATCTGTCGTTCGGACCGTTCTAATTACTGTATAGTCATGAGAAAATCTTTGATACTGCTCCTTTTCCTTGCCGGCTGGCTGGGGGGCTCTGCCCAGAGCCTGCGGGATGTTTGGATAGAGATGCCCGACAGCCTTGTCCCTTATCTGAACAGGAACCAGCGTACGGAGCTGGCCGATTACGTGGGTATGAAGGCGGAGCCGGCCGTCAGGGACGCCCTGGGCGACACGGTGCGGATAGAGCGCATGACGGACAGCTATCTCTCGGTGAGACTCAGCGGGAGCAGCCGGATGGAGATCAGACTGCTGGACCCGTCGACGCTGGCGCTCGTGCAGACGTGGGAGGGACCGGCGGCGGAAAGCCGGATCGGTCTGTTCAGTCGGCTCTGGCAGCGGAAGCCGGCTGTCGTTGTCTGCAAGGACGTGGCGGAACGGCCGGAGACGATGAGCGAGGAAGAGTTTGCAGAACTGGAACCGCTGATGACACCCCGCCTGAGAGACTACCGCCTGTCGGCTGACGGCAACTCGCTCTCGGTAAGCTGGAGCTATCCCTTGCTCTCGGCGAAGGAGGCGGAGCGTGTGTCCGTCCTGCTGAAGCCCCGGGTGCTTACCTGGAACGGTACGGAGTTCCGATAGGAAAAACAGACCGCACATTTGGTCAGTTCTGATAAAATCACTACTTTTGCGGTCATAAATCAATTACTGAAAACATGAATTTGAAGGTACGTTTGGCACTGATGAACTTCCTGGAGTTCGCGGTGTGGGGAGCTTATCTGACCTCTATGGGTCGTTATCTTGGGAATATCGGCATTGGCCCGGAAATCGGCTGGTTTTATTCCATGCAGGGAATAGTGTCTATTTTCATGCCGGCGCTGATGGGCATCGTGGCCGACCGCTGGGTGCCTGCCCAGCGGCTGTTGGGCTTCTGCCATCTGCTTGCAGGACTGTTCATGTTTGCCACAGCCGGCTACGGCCTGGGTGCGGGCGGTCATGCGGAGTTCTCCATTATCTTCACGCTTTATTCGCTGTCGGTAGCATTCTACATGCCGACACTGGCACTAACCAACTCCGTGGCATACAGCGCACTGACTCGGGCGGGCATGGACACGGTGAAGGACTTTCCGCCGATCCGTGTGTTCGGGACGATCGGATTCATCCTTACCATGTGGCTGGTCGACCTCCTGGGCTTCCAGAGCAACCAGAACCAGTTTGTCACTTCCGGGGCGGTGAGCATCATTCTGTTCCTTTATACCTTTACGCTGCCGAAGTGCGAAGTCAGTAAGGGGACGGACAAGAAGAGCTTCGTCGATGCCTTCGGCCTGCGTGCCTTCACACTGTTCAGGCAGAAGAAGATGGCCATCTTCTTTATCTTCTCCATGCTGCTGGGCGTGAGCCTTCAGATTACCAACAGCTTTGCCAATCCGTTCCTGTTCAGCTTCGGCGCACAGCAGGAGTTCGCACAGGCCTTCGGCGTGCAGCATGCCAATATCCTGATCAGTCTTTCACAGATCAGCGAGACCTGCTGTATTCTGCTGATACCTTTCTTCATGCGGCATTACGGCATCAAGAATGTCATGCTGATAGCCATGTTCGCATGGGTGCTGCGCTTCGGACTGTTCGGGGTGGGCAATCCGGGCTTCCCCGGAGTACTGCTCTTCGTGCTGTCGATGATAGTCTACGGCGTTGCCTTCGACTTCTTCAACATATCGGGCTCGCTGTTCGTGGACAACAGTACGGAACCGGCGCTCCGCTCATCGGCGCAGGGGCTGTTCATGCTGATGACGAATGGAATAGGGGCGACGATAGGGACGCTGGCGGCGCAGGCCGTCATCAATGTCTATACCCATCCGCAGCAGGTGGGAACGGACACGCTGACGGTCGGCGACTGGCAGTCCTGCTGGTTCATCTTCGCAGGTTATGCCTTTGTCGTGGGTGTCAGCTTCGCCTTGATCTTCCGTCCCAGGAAAGCGTAGGGGCGGCTGAGGATGTGTATTGTATAAGGTGTAAGAGAACAATTCATAATGAGCAAAGTCCAGTTGGTATATACGGGAATATCCCAGATCGTGGGAGGACCGGAGCTGGGGCTTCTTATCCTGTCAGATCTTTTGCATACAAGGCAGGTCGCCATTGTATGCGACGGTCGTATGGAGTATGAACTTGGACTTCGGACGGGGGATGCAGCCGTCACGGAACGGCTGCTGCCGGAAGTGCTGTGCAGTGTGAATCCCCGGATGACCGGTGCCCATTATGAGATTCTCTTCAATTCGATCATCGACGGCCAGTACAAGGCGCTCCTGGTCGACAAGGACGATCTGAGTCTTACACCGGTCCGTGCCTCTGATGCCGTACTGCTGGCACAGGTGGCGAAGCTGGACATCTTCATGGAGGAGCATCTCTTCAACCGGCAGAGCGTGGGCAACCATGCCGACAGGAACAAGATAGCCCTGCCGGTCAACGCGCTGACCGTAGAGATGCTGCGTCAGGCGCTGGACAAGGCGATAGAAGACGAGAACTACGAACTGGCTTCCATGCTCCGGGATGAGTTGAAGCACAGGAAAAAGGAAGGATAATGTGTGCGGGATGCCCTCTTGAGGCCGCTCCCGTCAGAGACCAACAATGAAAGAAGCGAGATATTTTTATGTGCCTGGTGCGGCTGCGGTGAACGAGCTGCCGGCCGAGGAAGCCGTCCATGCGCTGCGTGTCCTGCGGCTGAAGGAAGGGGACGAGCTGTTCCTGATGGACGGTGAAGGATGCTTCTATCGGGCGGAGGTGGCACTGGCTACGACAAAGAAATGTATCTATGCCATCCGGCAGACCTTGCGGCAGACACGCGCCTGGAGAGGACGGATCCATCTTGCCATAGCCCCTACGAAAGACATGGGGCGCATGGAGTGGATGGCTGAGAAGGCCACGGAAGTGGGGCTTGACGTGCTCAGCTTCCTGGACTGCAAGTTCTCCGAACGCAAGACCTTGCGGACAGACCGTATCGAGAAAATCGTCATTTCGGCTGTAAAGCAGAGTCGGAAAGGGTGGAAGCCGGCGGTCAACCCGATGATGTCCTTCCGGTCGTTCATCGAGCACTGTCCTGATAACGGACGGAAATATATCTGTCATTGTTATCCGGAGATTCCTCGTGCAGACTTCTTCTCCGCCATCAGCTGCGTCTCCCCGGCGGTACGGTCTTCACAGGACCGGAGGCAGACAGATGCGGATACCCCCTCTCCGGCAGAGGATCTTACCGTACTGATAGGGCCTGAGGGGGACTTCTCTATCGACGAGGTCCGCCTTGCCATGGCGCATGGCTTTGAGAGTGTCACGCTGGGGAACAGCCGTCTGCGCACGGAGACGGCAGGGCTGAGTGCCGTGATGATGTCGCAGCTTGCACGAAGGGTGTAGGCTGCTTTTTTTGATGGAAGGTGGTGATAGGCGGTGATAGGCAATGATGAGTAGGACAGGCGGTGATAGGTGATAGTAGGCGATGATAGGCTGTGATGAGGAGGGCAGGATAAGGATAGGGTAAGCAGAGGTCGTTACAACTTTTTTACGGTTTACCGTGTAAGTATCGGAAAATTTGCTTATATTTGCAACATACATTTAAATAACGTTATTATTTCATTTAATCTCTTAGCAGAACTATGCAGAAAAGATTACTTTTCTTGGTTACGTTGTTGCTTGCCATGACAACAACCGTCATGGCACAGATTACAACATCAGGAATCAGCGGCAAGGTAACGTCTCAGGGCGAGGATGTCATCGGGGCTACCGTTACGGCGACCCATGTGCCATCGGGAACAGTCTACCGGGCTGTGACGAACATTGACGGCCGCTACACCATCCAGGGCATGCGTGTGGGCGGTCCGTACAAGGTGTCGGTCGCTTACGTCGGCCAGAAGACGAAGACGTTTGAGAACGTGACGCTCCGCCTCGGCGAGACGGAAGAACTCTCTTGCTCGCTTCAGGACGACTCCAAGGAACTTCAGGAAGTCGTCGTGACAGGAAGTGCCGGTGTCAATGCTACGAAGACGGGGGCAGCGACGAGCCTTAGTTCCAAGCAGATTGCCGATATGCCGAGCATCACTCACGGTATTGCCGATGTGGCACGCCTCAATCCGCAGCTGACGACCTCCAACAACGGTGCCATGTCGTTCGCCGGAACGAGCAACCGTTACAATTCCTTCATGATTGACGGTGCGGCCAACAACGATGTCTTCGGTCTTGCTGCCGACGGTGCCAACGGCGGTCAGGCCGGTGCCCAGCCTGTTTCCATGGAGACGATTGAGCAGATTCAGGTGAACGTCGCACCTTTTGACGTCCGTCAGGGCGGTTTCACGGGAGGTGCCATCAACGCCATTACCAAGAGCGGAACGAATGTTTTCCATGGCAGTGTCTATGGTTTCGGCAACAACCAGAACCTCATCGGATCCAAGTATCCTCTCGCCGACGGCGGCTATGCGCCCAAGTACAACAAGCAGCAGGAGTACAATGCCGGCATTACCTTCGGCGGCCCGATCATCAAGGACAAGCTCTTCTTCTTTGCCAACTATGAGAAGACCAACAAGACCTATCCGAACCTTTACACGCTCGGAGCGGAGTCATCTGCTGTCGATGCCGCCAAGGCCAGCGATGTACTTGCGAAGATTGCCGACCTTGCACAGCGTCAGGGAGTGAACTATCCCACGGCTCTCTCTACCGAGGATATTTACACAAGGAGCGACAAGGGTGGACTGAAACTGGACTGGAACATCAACGAGACCAACAAGGCCACCTTGCGCTGGAGCATCGTCAGTGCGTCCCAGCTGAACAACGCCGGTTCGCGCAAAGCCCTCAACGGCAGCAGCTATGCCTATCCGTTCAAGAGCGTGACCAACTCGTTCATCGCCGAGCTGCAGAGCCGTCTCTCTCCGTCGGTGGCCAACGAGGCGCGTGCCAGCTATGTACGCGTGAGGGACAAACGTGACATCAACGGCGAATATCCGAGCATTTCCGTCAACAATGTCGGCGGCGGTTCCGTCAACCTGGGCATCGAGCGTTCCTCCATGGCCAACCGTCTGGACCAGGACATCTACACCCTGGAGGACAACCTTACCTGGTACAAGGGCAACCACACCTACACCTTCGGTACGCACAACGAACTGTATAAGTTCACGAACCTCTTTATCCAGGATCTTTTCGGCAGCTATACCTTCAAGAACTACGATGCTTTCAAGAGCTACTACGATGATTATGTCGCAGGGACGATAGACCCCGCGAAGTCCTACCTCAACCAGTACCGTTACGGTCATGCCAATACAGATGTGACTGGCGACCCGAGGTGGGAGGCTTCCTTCGGTGCGGCACAGCTGAGTTTCTATGCGCAGGACAAATGGGACGTTTCCAACAATTTCCAGCTGACCTACGGACTCCGTATGGACATGCCGATCATCTTTGACACGCCGACGGCCAACGAGCCGTTCAACCAGTATGCCGAGACGAGAGGATGGAACGTCAAGACCAATCAGAAACTGTCAAGCACGCCGCTCTGGAGTCCGCGTGTAGGCTTCCGCTGGGACATCAACCACGACCACAGGTTCATTCTCCGCGGTGGTGCCGGCGTGTTCACCGGCCGCATACCGTTCGTATGGATCAGCAACAACTACTCCAACACGGGCATCCAGCTCTCCACCTACAATTCCTATAAGACCAACGGACTGGATCTGCTGCTCGACCCGAACGCACAGGAGGCCAATGCCTCGAAGCTGAAGGCAACCGGCAGCCAGACCATCAACGTCTACGACCGTCACTTCAAGTTCGCGCAGAACCTGCGCTTCAATCTCGGCTTTGATTTCAATGTGCTGGGCATCAACTGGACAGCAGAGGCCATCTACTCGAAGACGCTGAACGACATCCTCTACCAGAACCTTGCCTACGAGCAGACCGGCAAGACCTACGGCCAGGTCTACGGCAGTGCAGGCGCACCGGTCGAGGACAACCGGCCGCTCTTTGCCAAGACGACGAACGGTACGCCTTTTGCCAACATCTACAAGCTGAGCAATACGTCGAAAGGTTACACCGTGAACCTGAGTCTGAAGGCGGAGAAGCATTTCAACTTCGGTCTTGACCTCATGGCAAGCTACACCTGGACACGGTCTATGAGTGTGAACAACGGCGGCTCTTCCGTTGCAGAGAGCAACTGGAGATTCAACTACACTTACCGGAATTCCAACGACCCGGAACTCGGCCGCTCCGCCTATAATGTGCCTCACCGGCTTCAGGCTTCCGTTTACTATCACGCAAACTACGGATCCAAGAAAGAGTGGCAGACCACGGTCGGACTGATCTATCAGGGACGCAGCGGTTCGCCTTATACCCTCTATTACTACGGTGACGTCAACGAGGACGGTGCCAACGGCAACGACCTGTTCTTCATCCCGACTGATGCGCAGATTGACAAAATGCGTTTCGACGAGACCGACTTCTCTGCCAATGCGCTTACGAAGGCCGTGTTCGGCGAAGGCTTCACGGCTCCCAAGCTGACGGAGGACATGCAGCGGCAGCTGATGAAGTACTGGATCGGCAACGACTCGTACATGAAGAAGCACCGCGGAGAGTTCTACAAGCGTTATGCGGACAATCTCGCCTTCGAGCATCACTTCGACGTACACCTCGCACAGAAGTACAGCTTCAAGGTAGGCGGACAGATGAACTCGCTCGAACTGAGCTTCGACATCATCAACGTCGGCAACCTGCTGAACAAGGACTGGGGACATACCCATGGCGACGGCTTCGGCGTTTACTACAGTCCTGTAAACTACCAGAAGAACGGTCATTACCAGTTCACCGGCGGCTATGCGACACGTGATTACAGCGACTATTACAGCCGCTGGCGCGGTCAGGTCGGCTTGCGTTATACTTTCTGATCTTCAGAAGAGACAAAATGAAAAAGCAGAAACTCCGGCCGGAGTTTCTGCTTTTTTTCTGCCTCTCCGCCGAAGGAAGAAGCATTCTTTCTCTGTCCGGCATTTTATTCAATATTTTTATGTAATTTTGCCGGAGAGAAATTCAGGCAGGTTCTGGAAATCACCTTTGACGGTTTTTTGCCTTTCAGGCGGGCTGGTTCTGCTTTCCTCTTGCAGGTGCAGGGCGGGCTGTGCGGCTGGGAAAGAAAGCTGAAGACGCCTTATGAAGGCAAAGAACTTAAAGGGCAGGAAAAGCTCCTGTCATCGATAGACCAACGTGGCGTTTTTAGGACATGCCTTAAAAAGGAAGCATTATGATCATTGATTTTGACAGGATTGCCGAAGCGCATATCGAAGGATTCAAAGGCGGAAAAGGCCGGCTCGACGTGCGGGCCTATGTGGACGAAAAGGCACGCATCATGTATTCCACCTTGCGGCCGGGTGCCAGCAGCGGCCGCCATCAGCATACGGGTACGTTCGAGGCGATGTATGTCCTCAGCGGAGAGCTGACCGTCCATTATGACGATACGACGGAGACGGCGAGGGTAGGGCAGGTGCATTATTGTCCGGAAGGACATTTCCACTGGTTCGAGAACCGTACCGACCACGATGTCGTCTATCTTGCCATTGTCCCGGCACTGTGGTGACATCATCCGTCAGCCGAGTTTAAAAGCAAGACGAAAAGTAGTCGTCCCCCCGACGTTAGGCAGCACTGTCCGTTGCTCCCGGCCGTCGGGACGGGCGTTCCCGGCCGCTGGGAACAGCGGTACCGGCCGTCGGGAACCGGATTCCCGACCGGTCAGGAATCCCTGTCCTATGCGTCCGTGCGGGGAGAGACACCGACCGGCGCATCCGTCTCCGCCTTTCCCGGCTCCTGTCTGCCATGCGGGCCGGACTGGCGAAGCGATTGACTTTCAGCAAATAGTTGGCTGTCTTTTGGTTTTTTTTGAATTAAAATGTTGCATAGTCGCTTATAATTAGTAACTTTGCAATTCAAATCCATAAAACGTTTTATAATGGCTGGTACAAAACAGATTAAGACCGCTCTGATCTCGGTTTTCCACAAGGACGGACTTGAGGACCTGCTCAAGAAGCTGGACGAGGAAGGCGTGAAATTCCTCAGTACGGGCGGGACGCAGGAGTTCATCGAGTCGTTGGGTTACGAATGCCGGAAGGTAGAGGATGTGACGACCTATCCCTCCATCCTCGGCGGACGCGTGAAGACCCTCCACCCGAAAGTCTTCGGAGGAATCCTCGCGCGTCGTGACAACGAGGGCGACCAGGCGCAGATGCGGGAGTACGACATCCCGGCAATCGACCTTGTCATCGTGGATCTTTATCCTTTCGAGCAGACTGTGGCGAGCGGTGCCAGTGCCGAAGACATCATCGAGAAGATCGACATCGGCGGTATCTCGCTGATACGTGCCGGCGGCAAGAACTTCAAGGATGTCGTCATCATCCCGAGCAAGGCCGAGTACCCCGTGCTGCTTCAGCTCCTCAATACGAAGGGGGCGAAGACCGACCTGGAAGACCGCCGGATGTTTGCCGAGCGTGCCTTTGGGGTCAGCAGCCATTACGACACCGCTATCCATGAGTGGTTCGCCACGGAATAGCCCTGTTTGAAGAACGGAATATACACTTACAAAATATACATTGATTAATGGGATTATTTTCATTTATCCAGGAGATTGCTATGGACCTGGGAACGGCGAACACGATTATTATCAGTGATGACAAGATCGTCGTTGACGAGCCGTCTGTGGTGGCATTGGACCGTCGTACGGACAAGATGATTGCCGTGGGCGGCGATGCCAAGATGATGTACGAGAAGGAACATCCCAACATCCGTACCATCCGTCCGCTGCACGACGGTGTCATCGCCGACTTTACCGCCTGCGAACAGATGATGCGCGGACTGATCAAGATGGTGCACAGTGGCAACCGCTTCTTCTCTCCGTCGCTGCGTATGGTGATCGGCGTTCCGTCAGGCTCTACCGAAGTAGAGCTGCGTGCTGTCCGCGATTCTGCCGAACATGCGGACGGCCGTGATGTCTACCTGATCTTCGAGCCTATGGCAGCGGCCCTCGGCATGGGGCTTGACGTCGAGGCGCCGGAAGGCAACATGATCGTCGACATCGGCGGCGGCAGCACCGAGATTGCCGTGATTTCCCTGGGAGGTATCGTATGCAACAACTCCCTCCGTGTGGCCGGCGACGACCTCACGGCGGACATTCAGGAATACATGAGCCGCCAGCACAACGTGAAGGTCAGCGAGCGCATGGCCGAGCGCATCAAGCTCCACGTAGGGTCTGCACTGACCGACCTGGGCGAGGAAGCCCCGGAAGACTATATCGTCCACGGCCCTAACCGCATCACGGCCCTGCCGATGGAGGTTCCTGTCTGCTATCAGGAGATTGCCCACTGCCTTGACAAGACAGTCGCCAAGATCGAGAACGCCGTGCTCTCGGCACTTGAGAACACGCCGCCCGAGCTGTATGCAGACATCGTGAAGAACGGCATCTACCTCAGCGGCGGCGGTGCGCTGCTCCGTGGCATCGACAAGCGGCTGACCGACAAGATCAACATTCCGTTCCATATCGCCGAGGATCCGCTGCACAGTGTGGCCAAGGGCGCAGGCATTGCATTGAAGAACGTAGACCGTTTCTCGTTCTTGATGAGATAACAGACCGACGTTCATGCACAATCTGACAGAGTTCCTTGCTAAGTACAAGCATTGGTTCTTGTTCGTTGCCCTGGAAGTCTTGAGTATGGTTCTCCTGTTCCGATTCAATGACTATCAGGGCAGTGTGTGGTTCACATCAGCGAACTATTTCGCCGGGCTGGCATACGAGGCGAGCTCGAAGGTGACGTCCTACCTGACGATGGGCGAGGCGAACGAGCAGCTCACCCGGCGCAATCTCGAGCTGGAGCAGCAGGTGAAGGAACTGTCTTCGCAGCTTTACGACCGTACGAAGGATTCCACCTTCCTGCACCGCGGGCAGTATCGTTTCCTGTCGAAGTTCCGTCTGATCCAGGCGAAGGTGGTTGCCAATTCACTCGACCGCCCCGACAACTTCATTACCATCAACAAGGGAACGTGGGACGGGGTGCGCAAGGACATGGGCGTGGCGTGCGGCAACGGTGTCGTAGGCATCGTCTATATGGCGGGCATCCACTATGCTGTCATCATTCCGGTGCTGAACTCGAAGTCGAACATCAGCTGTTCCGTTCAGGGGCGCGACTACTTCGGCTACCTCCACTGGAACGGAGGGGCCAGCGACGTGGCCTATCTGGACGATGTGCCCCGACATGCCAAGTTCAAGCTGGGCGACCGCGTCGTGACGAGCGGCTATTCCTCTGTGTTCCCGGCGGGGGTGCTGGTCGGCAGGATCAGGCACGTCTATAATTCGGAAGATGGTCTTTCCTACCGGCTTCAGATACAGCTCTCCACCGATTTCGGCAACCTCCGTGATGTCTGCGTCATCGATGATGCCTCCGTCAGGGAGCAGCGGCAGGTCATCAGGGCGGCGCAGGATTCCATCCGGCCGCTCGAGGAGCAGAATGCCAGTCAGGGACAGTAGGCGGTGGCCGGGCGAAGGATAACCTTGGGGACGGATCTCTTCCTGTGGGCTGAAGATCTTACGGCGGGTTCTATGAAGTTCCTTCAATGGGTTCCCGCCTCTTGGCAGACGGATGCTGCCGCTCTGCCTGAAAGCCGTATGGCGGACGCCGCGACTGAAAGGGAAGCGGAAGCAGCCGAACCGGATGCAGTGCAAGGCACGGGAAGCGGACGGTATTCATATCATATCAGCAGCAGCCGGATGCGGAGTTTTTAGAACATGCCGGACATGAGGCATTGATTCCCTTTGAATTAGAATAGACAGAATGAATGTAGATTTCCTTAAACGTTTGTTAGGGTTTGCCGTCCTGACGGTGGCACAGGTGTTTGTTCTCAACCACATCCATCTGTTTGCTGTCGCCACGCCGTTGCTTTATGTCTATTTCATCCTTCTTTTCCCGCGCGACTATCCCCAGTGGGCGATCCTGCTGTGGGGCTTTCTGATGGGCGTCATCATTGACGCTTTCTCTAACACGCCGGGAGTCGCCGCCGGGTCGCTGACACTGACGGCGGCTTTGCAGCCCTTCGTGCTGCGTCCTTTTATCCCTCGTGACAGCAGCGAAGATTTCCAGCCCGGCATGGACACGCTCGGCATCCCACAGTACACGTGGTATGCCGCCATTCTCATCCTGATATACAATGTGGCCTTCTTCTCGTTGGAGATGTTCAGCTTCTTCAACGTGCTGGAATGGCTGCAGTGCATCGGCGGCAGTTCGCTGCTCACACTTGTTCTTATTCTTGTAGTCGAGAACGTAAGGAGGCGGTAGGATATGAAAGATTACAATCTTGAGAATCGCCGCCTTGTGCTCAGTGCGGTCGCCATCGGCATCGTGGCGATCTATATCGTACGTCTTTTTGCACTTCAGATAGCCAGCGACGACTATCGGAAGAGCGCCGACTCGAATGCCTTTCTGAAGAAGATCGAGTTCCCCTCGCGCGGTTCGATCACGGACAGGAAGGGCAGGCTGCTGGTCTACAACCAGCCGGCCTACGACATCATGGTCGTCACCAATGAGATGGCCGGCCACCTCGATACGCTTGAGTTCTGCAAGGCTTTGAATATCACCAAGGCCGACTTCATCAACCGGATGCTCAGCATCAAGGACTGGAACAAGAACCCCGGCTATTCCCGCTTTACCCAGCAGCTCTTCCTGAGCCAGCTGAGCGACAAGGAGTTCAGTGCCTTTCAGGAGAAGCTCTACCGCTTCCCGGGCTTCTACATACAGAAACGCAGCGTCCGCCAGTATCAGCGTCCTGTCGCCGCACACGTGCTCGGCGACGTGGCGGAGGTGAGCCAGAGCGACATCGAGGAAGACGACTACTACCAGCCGGGCGACTATATCGGAAAGATGGGCGTCGAGCGTGAATACGAAAAGGACCTGCGCGGACGCAAGGGCGTGCAGATCCTGCTCCGCGACGCCCACGGCCAGATACAGGGACGTTACCAGAACGGCAAGTACGACCAGCGGCCGCACCCCGGACGCGACCTGCAGCTCGGCCTTGATGCCGATCTCCAGGCACTCGGCGAACGGCTGATGGAGGGCAAGCTCGGCGCCGTCGTGGCGATCGAGCCGAAGACAGGACAGGTTCTGGCGATGGTGTCTTCGCCGACCTTCGATCCCCGGGCGATGATCGGCAAGCTGCGCGGAAAGTACCAGCACGACCTTACGCTTGACCCGGCGAAACCTCTGCTCAACCGTGCCATCATGGGACAGTATCCCCCGGGGTCGACATTCAAGACCGGTCAGGCCGTCACGTATTATACGGAGGGAATCATCTCCGATTCTACCCGGTATCCCTGTCACCACGGTTTCTATTTCAAGGGACTGCACGTAGGCTGCCACAGTCATCCGTCCCCGCTCTCGCTGGTCCCCGCCATCAGCACTTCCTGCAACAGCTTCTTCTGCTGGGGACTTTACCACATGCTCTCCAACCGCCGCAAGTACAGGACGCTCGACGATGCCATGGATGTCTGGCGCGACTACATGGTGTCCATGGGATTCGGATACAAGCTGGGCATCGACCTTCCCGGTGAGAAGCGCGGGATGATTCCGAATGCGAAGTTCTACGACCATGCCTTCAAGACGTGGAATCCGCTGTCGGTCATCTCCATCTCCATCGGACAGGGCGAGGTGAACCTTACGCCTCTGCAGATCGCTAATCTCGGTGCGACGATCGCCAACCGGGGCTATTACGTCACGCCGCACGTCGTGCGCCGTATTCAGGGGAAGCCGCTCGACCGCAAATACATGGAACACCATCGGACGAAAGGAAGCGTCCGGGCCTATCAGGAGGTGATAGCCGGCATGGTGTCTTCCGTACGCGGCGGAACCTGTGCCCATGCCGTTCATCCCGGTTACTCGCTGGCGGGAAAGACGGGTACGGCGCAGAACCGCGGCAAGGACCACTCCGTATTCATGGGTTTCGCACCGGTCGATACGCCGAAGATTGCCATTGCCGTCTATGTGGAGAACGGCGGCTTCGGTGCCGAGTTCGGTGTGCCGATCGGGTCGCTGATGATCGAACAGTACATCAACGGGAAGCTGACCGAAGGCGATGCCGCCAGGGCGGCCGCCATCCAGAAACGCCATATCTCCTATCCGTTCAAGCGGCCGCTGTCGCATGCCGACTCCCTCCGTCTGGACTCCATAAAGCGTGTGAACATCATCCGTGATTCGCTGAAGATGGTCAGGGAGAAGCAGGACCGGGAAGAAGCCGACAGGGCAAAGGAGGCGCAGGCGAAGAAAGAGGCGGAGGAGAAGGAGAAGAACAAGCAGCCGCAGAACGACCCTGCCATCCGTGTCGAACCGGAAGAACTGGTCAGGCCGGAGAAGAAAGACAAGGACAGAGACAGGGAAGGCGACAGGAAGGAAAAGGAGAAAGAGATGGACAGCAGGGACTCCCGCAAGGAGCGCAAAGATAAAAGTAAGGACAGGTCGAAGGACAAGGGGAAACCGTCCAAAGACAAGTCGAAAAGCAAGGAGAACGTAAAGCGTGCCAAGTAATTATACAGCAGACAGACAGCCCGGGGTGCTCCGTTCGCTGGACTGGTGGACGATAGGTATCTACATCGCACTGCTCGTCTTCGGATGGGTGAGTGTCTGCGGTGCCAGTTATACGTATGGCGACACCGAGATCTTCTCGCTGGCCAGCCGTTCGGGCATGCAGGTCGTGTGGATCGGCACGTCCGTCTGCCTGGGCTTCGTACTCCTGATGATGGACGACCGCTTCTACGATACCTTCGCTTACATCATCTACGGCCTTCTCGTGCTGTTACTCTTCGCCACCATCTTCAATCCCCACAGCATCAAGGGGTCGCGATCGTGGATAGTCATGGGGCCGCTCCGCCTGCAGCCTGCCGAGTTCGCCAAGTTCGCCACCGCCCTGGCGATCGCCAAGTTCATGTCGGCCTATGGTTTCACCATGAAGAACTGGAAACACTTTGCCGGGGCCTGCGGCATCATCTTCCTGCCGATGCTCTGTATTGTAGGACAGCGGGAGACGGGCTCCGCCCTTGTCTATCTGTCGTTCTTTCTCATGTTCTACCGGGAAGGAATGCCGGGGTCGTTCCTCTTCATGGGGCTGGCGATGGTCGTCTACTTCGTGGTCGGCATCAAGTACGAGGAGGTTCTGCTGTGGGATACGCCCACCTCTGTGGGCAAGTTCGTTGTCCTGCTGCTTGTCCAGATTTTCTCGTCGGTCATGGTGTGGGTGTATGTGGGCGACAGGGGTAAGACGCGCCTGCTGCTCGCTTATGTCTTTGGTTTCACCGCACTGGCGCTGCTCTTCTCCGAGTTCGTCATTCCTTTTGATATCGTCTGGGTACAGCTGGTGTTGTCGGCCGGTGTCATCGGTTATCTGGTCTACAACGCCCTGAACACACGCTTCGCCAATTATTTCTATATGGCATTGTTCGCTTTGGGGTCGATAGCTTTCTTCTATTCGGCCGACTATGTGCTGAATGATGTCATGCAGCCTCACCAGCGTGTGCGCATCAACGTCCTTTTGGGTCTTGACGAGGATCTGGCGGGAGCAGGCTACAATGTCCACCAGAGCGAGATTGCCATCGGGTCGGGCGGCCTGCAGGGCAAGGGATTCCTGAACGGTACGCAGACGAAACTCAAGTTCGTGCCGGAGCAGGATACTGACTTTATATTCTGTACCGTCGGCGAGGAGGAGGGATTCCTCGGGTCGGCTGCAGTACTCATCCTGTTCCTCTGCCTTATCCTGCGGCTGATGTATCTTGCCGAGCGGCAGCCTTTCAAGTTCGGGCGGGTCTATGGCTATTGCGTCGCGGGGATTTTCCTGTTCCATCTTTTCATCAATGTCGGGATGGTGCTCGGCCTGACGCCTGTCATCGGCATTCCGCTGCCTTTCTTCAGTTACGGCGGTTCCTCTCTGTGGGGCTTTACCCTGCTTCTCTTTATCTTCCTCCGTATTGATGCCGGGCGCAACCTGATCCGGCAATAGAAGCCATGGGCCGGGGACGGAGGCCAAGGTCATGGCCGCGGCAGCAAGATACTTCAATGGTCAGACATGACAACGGCATGATTGCCCCTACGACAGGAAAGTCAGACGGCTAAAGTTTGGGATGCCTACGCTGCATCCGTGTCTGCCCAATACTGATTCAGTAAGTTTCTCAAAGCCCAACTTTGAAATAACATCCATGATGTGACAAATTCCTCCGAAGGAAGTGATATTCTCGTTTTTAATTGCTACCTTTGTCATGTCAGTTTTTTGCTTGCTTGTTATGTTTGTAGCACCAAGATAGGTGAAAATTCTGACGCATCCAAGTGTTTTGAAGACTTTGTTTCTCTGCCACTTGGATTCCTTACATGATTGTACACTGCGGAATTAGGGGAAAGGACAGGGTGCGGTTCCAGAAGATGGACAAAGAAAGAATTAAAGGAATTAAAAGAAACAGGAAAAGTAAAGGGTTACGAAGGACATCACATTAATAGTGTAAAAGGACATCCAGAAGATGCTGGTGATCCGTCAAATATTGAATTTGTGAAGAAAGGTGGAGAACATCTTAGTAGGCATAATGGTAATTACAGGAATCCATCAAGTGGGAAGAAAATCAATAGAGATTAAATCAACTATTGTCAAATTCTTCATTTTTAATGATGAGCCTTTACCATAAATAGTATAGCGTATATAGAAAAATAGAATATGAATAAAACATATAGGGATTTAATTTATAGATTTCAGAACCAGGGTATTGAAGAATCCCAATCCACCGGTGCAATCCTTATAGGAAAAGTGCCCCATATAGCCCCCGAGGCTTGGCTAAACACCCTGTATCCTCCGCTAAGTAAGAACGATGTCCAAGCATTGGAGAAAGAATTGGGCATGGAAATTCCCATCGATTATAAAAAATTCTTGTTAGATGTAAGCAATGGGTTAGACATATTGGTTGGAACCTTTTGTTTAGACGGGTTAAGAAGAAACTATAAAAGAGGCACTGATGAAAGCCGACAACCGTTTTCGATTATTACGGCAAACATTCGGGAAAGACCTCGAAATGCCGCAGACGACCATTTCTTTATAGGCGGTTATGACTGGGACGGTTCTTATCTTTATATAGATAAAAGAACAAGCACCGTGCACTATTGTGATAGAGACGATGCAACCTCCCTATTCCAATGGGAAACGTTCGAGCAAATGCTTATATCAGAGTTAAAGAGGATATACTCACTGTTTGATGAGAGGGGAAGAAAAATAGATGAAGACCTTTATACCACCCCAATTAAAAGGTAATATAAAGCCTCGTGATATTAGTCATATAAGGGTATCAGTGAACACCCATATAAGGGTATTGACGAACACTCTTATAAGGGTATTAACAACGGGTATACAATAAATCCGAATCGGAAACGTTATTAGAGTATATAACATAAAACGTAAGCATCCAATATTCGCCGTCTTTTTCCGATATGTTTTGTTTCCTACCTTTG
>ERZ773006.104-NODE-104-length-47936-cov-6.94388_pt1 | contig 47936 bp, 37 predicted proteins | sample MGYA00580843_ERZ773006 | MGnify/ENA primary metagenome ERZ773006 (study PRJEB29015, sample SAMEA2738011) | human oral metagenome | biome: human oral; feature: human-associated habitat; material: dental | place: China | collected 2052 ...
CGTGGGCCTCGACGTCGGTGATGCGCTCGCCGGGGCCGGGGCTGCGCAGCGGCTCCCAGGACTCAAACGGGGCGAGGGGCGTGGGCTCGTCCTCCGGCAGGGGAGTGCCCGGCGTGCGATCCGCCAGCGCTTGGCGACTATACGCGGAGGAAGAAGTTACGCCCAACTGTGCCAAGGCCTCGGGCGACCCCCCGGCGGGCAGCATCGCCTGCGCGAGCGAGCCCTCCTGCGTCAGCCCCGTGTGCACGATGAACAGGCGATCCCCCGCCGAATCCGCCGACACCAGCGTGCGCGGGCGCACCGGCATGAGCGGAAGCGGGCGCACGGACGGGTGGGCGGGCAGCCACAGCCACGCGCGGCCCGCCGTCGACGACGAGGCGTGAATGACGACGTGCCCCGGGAAACCCGAGGGAGCGAACCCCATCTCGAAGCCCTCGTCCGGCTCCACCAGCAGCAGCTCGTCGGCCTCACGCGGCGTGCCCACGCGGTGCAGCCACGCGTCGCACGCGCGCCACGCGTCGTCCACGCCCATGTAGATAAAGGAAGCGGAATCATCCGCCCATGCGAAGCCATACCCGGCGTCCACCACGGCCTCGTCGATGACGCGGCCCGACGCCTCCTGCACGACCCACGTGTAGCGCTCATCCCCGCTCGTGTCCCGCGCCCACGCGATCAGACGCCCATCCGGGGACGGGTACATGTCCGCCAGGCGGAAAAACTCCTGCCCGCGCGCCCACTCGTTCTCATCCACGAGGAGCTCCTCGCCGACGGTGGGAACCCCCGGGGCGGGGACGAGCGGAAGGGGGACGGCAGAATCGTCGCGCTCAACGGGTGCTCGGTGATGAGTCGCATAGGATTGTCCCTGCGTGAAACGCCGGAAGTACCAGTAGTCCCCGTCGCGGATCGGCACGCTCACGTCCGTCAGCGCGGTCGCAGCCTTCACCTCCTCCACGAGGCGCGCGGCCGCCTCACGCGTCGGCGCCGTGACCGCGTCCGCCCACGCGTTCTCCGCCTCCAGATGCTTGCGGACGCCGGGATCGTCGCCGTTACGCAGCCAATCCCAGGGGTCGTCGAATCGGTGCCCAAAGTGGTCTCGCACGCGGTAGCCGTAGCGCTTGGGGGCAACCGGGGGAGCCTGGATCGACGAGGCGGCGGCCGCCTCGCTCTGGTTCGTGTCCGTCATGGGCACCATCTTAGGGGCGGGCACCGGAGCGGGCGAGGGTCGAAAGCGCGGCTCGGGCGTGCCACACTAGGGGGGTGAGTGGAACACATCAGCACGGAAGCCGACCGCCTGGCGCGCTCGCGGACGCGGCCCCCGATCGGCGGGGCGCTGGCGGGAGGGGAGCCCCGGCCTCGTCGGTGAGCCTCGCCGGGCGCCTCCTGGCGTGGGTGCGCGAGTTCATCCAATTCGGGCTGGTCGGCGCCACCGCCTACGTCGTTGACGCCGGACTGTTCAACCTCCTCCAGTACGGACCCCTCGCCGTCCTCGCCGGGCACCCCAACACCGCCCAGTTCGTCGCGGCCACGATCGCCACCGGTTACTCGTGGGTGGCCAACCGAGTGTGGACCTACAGGGGGCGCACCCGCGACAACGCCACTCGCGAAGCCGTCCTCTTCTTTTTCGCCAACGCGTGCGGCATCGGCATCTCCCAGTTCTGCCTGCTCTTCACTCACCACATCCTGGGACTGGCCTCCGCGCTCGCCGACAACGTCGCCGTCTACGTCGTCGGCTTCGCCCTCGGAACGGCGTTCCGCTTCTTCTTCTACCACTACGTGGTCTTCACGGGAGGTACGCGAGCGTAGGTCGGTTGCCGAGCGGTAGGGTCGAAGCGTGAAGGAAACACCAGAGCGCTACCCGACACCCGAGCAGTCCATCGACACGATGGTCACCATCGACGACACCGCCCTCGTCTTTGAGGGCGGGGGGATGCGCAACGCCTACACGGCCGCGCTCGTCGCCAGGCTGATTGCCGAGGGCATCAACTTCCCGCACGTCTCGGGGGTTTCCGCGGGATCCAGCCACCTGTGTAACTTCACCTCCCGCGACGCCCGTCGCTCGCACGCGACCTTCGTCGACATGGTTGACGACCCGGAATTCGGTGGCCTCAAGCACTTCCGAAAGGGGCACGGCTACTTCAACGCCGAGTACATCTACGAGCGGATCTGCTACCCCGACGGTGCCTACCCCTTCAACATGGACGCGTTTCTTGCCAATCCGGCGCGCACTCGCGTCGCCGCCTTCAACGCGTCGCGCGGCGAGGTGCGCTGGTTCTCCAAGGAAGACATGAGCACACTGGACACGCTCGGCCCCATCATCCGCGCCTCCTCCACGCTGCCCGTCCTCATGCCGCCCGTCGAGATCGAGGGCGACACCTACGTCGATGGCGCACTGGGACCCAACGGTGGCCTGCCCTTCGATCAGCCCCTGCGCGAGGGCTACCGCAAGATGCTGGTCGTCCTCACCCGCCCGCGCGACTATGTCAAGGGGCCGATGTCGGCCAGCGTTGGGGCCCTCCTGCGAGCCACCTATCACTCCTACCCGTCCGTCTACGAGGGAGTCGCGCGTCGGCCCGACCGGTACAACGCCGGGCGACGCTTCCTGTTCGACCTGGAGGAGCGCGGGCGGGCCTACGTCTTTGCGCCCGACAACCTCTGGATCAACAACACCGAATCTCGGCGCGAGCGCCTGGAAGCTACCTACCGCGCCGGGCTGGTTCAGGCGGTGCGTGAGATGCCCGCGATCAGGGCGTTCCTCGGGCTGTAGGGGCGGCGGCCTCCGGCTGCCCACCCAGGGGCTTCACCTGCGGCTGGCGTGCGGCCTTCGCCCCGCCGCCGGTCATTGTCGTTCGGCGCGGGGCTGGTTTCTGCCGGCGGGGGTTTCTACCGGCGGGGTTGGTTCCGCATGCTGCTCTGGTGCAGGCGGGCCCGGTTGTGCGCAGGTTAACCCACTTGGTGGCGGGGTGGGCCCGGTTGTGCGCAGGTTAACCCACTTGGTGGCGGGGTGGGCGGGGCGGCCCAGGCTCCACTTACTGGGTTAACGTGCGCGGTAGGTGGGTTGAGGATGCCAGTAGGTGGGTTTGTTTGCCGCCGGGCGGGTTGCGCCTGATTGGTTGGGTTGCGCCTGATTGGTTGGGTTGCGCCTGATTGGTTGGGTTGCGCTGGCCGGCGTGGGCGTAGGGCCGGTGTGGGCGTGGGGCTGGTGGGGCGTTAGCACCGGTGCGGGCGTGTTGGTGAGGCCTGTGGCTGGGGGCGGTGCACGCGTCGCAGCGCCCGTGACACCGCGGCCGCCCCTGCTTGGTACGAGGGTGGGTCAATATGACACCGAGGCCGCCCCTGCGCACAGTTGACGCGGCGAAACGGGCGGACTTGCCTGTGCCAGGGTGGTGGCGGTTTCATGTCGTTCGACATTGAGGCACGCGGGGGTGGTCGTGGTTTCGCGTGACGACCTGAGGTGCCGTGCCAGGGCGGTGGCGGTTTCCCGCGCGGCTCCGAGGTTCGCCCCGGGGGGCGGCTGAACGCGGGGTGATACGAATGTCGTGCGGGCCGATCCTACCTGCCAGCGCCACCGGGCTGGACCCGGCCAGGCCCATAACTGTCCGGGCTCTGAGCCCTCCACTCGCCTCGAGGGCTCAGCGAAGGGCCGGGACGGATGCGGGCGGGTGGGCAGGAGGGCATCATCGAAAGCGCCGCCCCTAGATGTAGGGGCGGTTAGTCGCCAACAGCCCCTACATATGCGGGTGCGACACGCCCAAGACGTCGCGTCGCGGTGTGACGCTTAACATTATTTTGATGCCTGCTGGATGGTTATGCACAGGTTGGTGATGGAGGCGTCCACAGCCGCATCCGAGGTTGTGTCAAGCGCGCGTCCTCGGGGCGCCGCTCGGGTTGGTGGACCTTCAATCCCTGCATTTGTGCCTGTTTGGACGATCCCTACCCGCAGGGGTGACAAGGAATGATAGCCGGTTGTTGGGGCTGACCGGATGCTCCGTCCACAGAGGCCTCGCCCCTCGTCCACAGTGACGCACGATCGGAGCGTTCGACACAACATCTAGGGGTCGCTTGCGCCTTGGGCCACGAGGTGTAGTGTTGTGGTGTTCGCGGCGAACGAGCCGCACGAGAATGTACAAACGAAGCAAACGTCCGGCCCCTGGCCGCAAGGAGACACGAACATGTCGATCACTGTCTACTCCAAGCCCCGCTGCCCCCAGTGCGACGCAACCTACCGCGCCCTCGACAAGCAGGGCGTCTCCTACGAGAGGATCGACGTCACCCAGGACCCGGAGTCCCTGGCATTTATCAAGGGCCTCGGCTACCAGCAGGCCCCCGTCGTCGTCGCCGGCGAGGACCACTGGTCCGGTTTCCGCCCCGACCGCATCAAGGCCGTGGCTGCGGCTGGCGCCCCCTTGGCCCTTCAGGCCTGAGTCTCGCCGTCGGCCCCGGCCTGAAGGTCGGGGTCGACGTGTATCCGCTCCGCCGACTGCCCCTCGCTCCCCTTTCCCCCAGGTGCGGGAAGGTTATCGATCCGTCGCCCATCGACGCTCGTTCTGCCGCCGCGTCGACCATCCCACACGGGACACGCCTCGCCGAGGCGGACGCCGGGGCCTCGCGGGTGAGACACTAGAGGTCCACCGACCCGACAAGCTGGAAGGATCATCATGGGCAGCGTCGTCTACTTCTCGTCGGCAACGGGCAACACCCGTCGTTTTGTCGAGAAACTCGGCGTGCCGGCGGCGCGCATTCCGCTGCTGCCCAAGGATGATCCCCTGCGCGTGAGCGACGAATATGTCCTCATCGTGCCCACCTACGGTGGCGGGAATGTTAGGGGAGCGGTACCCAAGCAGGTCATCAGGTTCCTGAATGACCCCGACAATCGAGCCCTGTGCAGGGGCGTTATCTCGTCGGGAAACACCAACTTCGGCAAGGCCTACTGCATCGCGGGCGACATCATCGCGGCCAAGCTGGGGGTCCCCCACATGTACAAGTTCGAGCTCCTCGGAACGCCCGAGGATGTCTCCAGAGTTCGCGAAGGACTGGAACAGTTTTGGCACAAAACTACACCGACACGGGCGTAGAGGAAGCTCCCTCACCGGAGCTGGACTACCACGCGCTGAACGCGCAGCTCAACCTGTACGACGCGGACGGGCGCATCCAGTTCGACGCGGATCGTGCGGCTGCACGCCAGTACTTCCTCCAGCACGTCAACCAGAACACGGTGTTCTTCCACGACCTGGAGGAGAAGCTGAAGTACCTGGTGGACGAGGGCTACTACGAGAAGCACGTCCTGGATCAGTATGACTTCGCCGACATCAAGGAGCTGTACAAGCAGGCCTACGCCCACAAGTTCCGCTTCCCCACGTTCCTGGGTGCCTTCAAGTACTACACGTCGTACACCCTCAAGACCTTTGACGGCAAGCGCTACCTGGAGCGCTTCGAAGACCGCGTGGCGATGGTCTCCCTCTACCTGGCGCGCGGCGACATCGAGCTGGCTCGCCAGTTCGTGGACGAGATCATGACCGGCCGCTTCCAGCCCGCGACCCCGACCTTCCTGAACGCGGGAAAGGCGGCGCGCGGCGAGCTGGTCTCCTGCTTCCTGCTGCGCATCGAAGACAACATGGAGTCGATCGCGCGAGGCATCAACTCGGCGCTGCAGCTGTCCAAGCGCGGCGGCGGCGTCGCGCTGCAGCTGACGAATCTGCGCGAGTCGGGCGCGCCCATCAAGAAGATTCAGAACCAGTCCAGCGGCGTCGTTCCGGTCATGAAGCTCCTCGAGGACTCGTTCTCCTACGCGAATCAGCTGGGGGCGCGCCAAGGCGCGGGCGCCGTGTACCTGCACGCCCACCATCCCGACATCATGGCGTTCCTGGACACGAAGCGCGAAAATGCGGACGAGAAGATCCGTATCAAGACGCTGTCCCTGGGCGTTGTCATCCCGGACATCACGTTCGAGCTGGCCCGCAAGAACGAGGACATGTACCTCTTTAGCCCCTACGACGTGGAGCGCGTCTACGGCGTTCCCTTCTCCGAGATCTCGGTGACGGAGAAATACCACGAGATGGTGGACGACGGGCGGATCCACAAGAGGAAGATCAACGCGCGTCGCTTCTTCCAGACGATCGCGGAGATCCAGTTCGAGTCGGGCTATCCCTACATCGTCTTCGAAGACACGGTGAATGCGGCGAACCCCATCAAGGGGCGCATCACCATGTCGAACCTGTGCTCGGAGATCCTGCAGGTCTCGGAGGCCTCGACGTACAACGACGACCTGTCGTATGCGCACGTCGGCAAGGACATCTCCTGCAACCTCGGGTCGCTGAACATTGCCAAGACCATGGACTCCCCGGACTTTTCCAAGACGATCGAGACCGCCATCCGGGGGCTGACGGCCGTGTCGGACCTGTCCGACATCGGTGCGGTCCCCTCGATCGCGCGAGGCAACGCGATGAGCCACGCCATCGGCCTGGGGCAGATGAACCTGCACGGCTACCTGGCCCGCGAGCACGTGTACTACGGCAGCGAGGAGGCACTGGACTTCACGAACATCTACTTCATGACCGTCCTCTACGAGGCGATCAAGGCCTCGTGCACGATCGCGCGCGAGCGTGGCGAGACCTTCGAGGGTTTCGAGGATTCGACGTACGCATCGGGTGAGTTCTTCCGCAAGTACATTGACGAGGCGTGGGAGCCGACCACGGACAAGTGCCGCGAGCTTCTGGCCGCCTCGTCGATTCACGTTCCAACCCAGCAGGACTGGGAGGCGTTGGCCGCCGACGTGGCGCGCTACGGCATGTACAACCAGAATCTCCAGGCGGTCCCCCCGACGGGCTCGATCTCCTACATCAACAACTCGACGTCCTCGATTCACCCGATCGTGTCGCGGGTCGAGATCCGCAAGGAAGGCAAGATCGGCCGCGTCTACTACCCCGCGCCCTACATGTCGAACGAGAACCTCCAGTACTACCAGGACGCGTACGAGATCGGCCCGGAGAAGATCATCGACACCTACGCGGTCGCTACCCAGCACGTCGATCAGGGCCTGTCGCTCACCCTGTTCTACCCGGACACGGTGACGACGCGCGACCTGAACAAGTCCTACATCTACGCGTGGAGGAAGGGAATCAAGACCCTGTACTACATGCGTCTTCGTCAGATGGCCCTGGAGGGTACCGAGGTCGAGGGCTGTGTGTCCTGCATGCTGTGAGGGCGCACTCTTGTTTTTCGCCGGAGGCTCGTATGATGTGGGAGGAAAACACCCCACGTTGGACCGGAGAGAGCAATGAGTGATCCGATGAATCCCTACGGCGCGCCCGGCGGGTACGGGCAGTCGCCCTACGATCAGCAGGGGTCCTACGGTGCCCAGCCGCCCTACGGCTCGGGGCAGGCGGGATACGGCGCGGGCCAGCCCGGTGTCCAGTCGCCCTATGGGCAGCCGCAGGGAGCCTATGGCCAGCCCGCGTACGGCCAGCCCGTCTACGGTCATCCCGCTTACCGGCTCGATCCCGCGGTTGAGCGGATTCGTTCGAATGCATCGATGGTGCGCATCATGGCGTTCGTCAGTTTCGTGACCCTCGGGCCGATACTCTCGGGTGGCGCCTGGATCTGGGGTGGCAGCCTGATGAATGAGGCTCAGACGGTGGGCGCCCCGGCCGACGTGGTCAGAGAACTCCGGGGCGCGCGCACGACGGCGATCGTGTGTGCGCTCATCCAGGTGGCTGGCATCGTCCTCCTCATCGGGATTCCCCTCTTGTTCGCCCTCCTCGACCCCTCCTACGTCTGAGGGGTGAGCGGTGTGAGTGGAGCAACGAATCCGAGCATGTGGGCCCCCTATCGCGGGCAGCAACAGCCATCTTCGACGCCGCCTGCGGGGTACGGGGCCCAGCCGGTCGCGCCGCCCGCGGGGTACGGGGCTCAGCCGGTCGCGCCGCCCGCGGGGTACGGGGCTCAGCCGGTCGCGCCGCCCGCGGGGTACGGGGCTCAGCCGGCGCCTCCCTACGGCCTCCAGCCGGTGGGGTATGAGCAGCTTCCGCCCCCGCAGCAGATGCCCTCCCTGCAGCAGTTGGCCATCTCCCAGGCCAAGTCAGAGGCAACCTTCGTCATCGTTTTCGCCGTCATTGGTTTCTTCACCACGCCGCTGCTGTTCTTGGCCGCCGCGTGGGCACGCGGCCAGCGCCTGTGTCGGCGAGTGCGCGAGATCGGGGCGCCTGCCGACGTCGTCACCAAGGCGCACATCGCGCGAGGCATCGCGGTAGGGGGCTTTGCGCTTCAGGCCATCCTCATCGCAGCCCTCATCATCTCCGAGAACCTCTGACGAGTGGCGCGCCGCCTCGGCCCTCGTGGGATCGGGCGGGGTCGGCGCGAGGATGCCACGGGTCGTTACGCTTGCGACAAGAATGCGGCAGAAGTTGGCTGCATCACTCGTTTTTCTTTGGGATGGAGCATAGGTTACGATGAACCCCGTATCCGATGATCGCGTCCAGTTGGAGTTTTCTATGAGTGATCCCACGAACCCGTACCCCTCGTCTCCGTCTCCGGAGCAGCCCGCCTACGGCCAGCAGGCCCCGCAGGGACAGCCCGCCTACGGCCAGCAGGCATACGGCCAGCCGATGTACGCGCTCAACCCCGCGGTTGAGAAGATTCGTTCGAACGCGTCAACCGCCCGCATGCTCTCGTTCCTGAGCTTCCTGTTCGGCGGCATGTTCCTGTCCGGCGGCATGTGGTTCTGGGCGAACAAGCTGATGGAAGAGGCCCAGGCCTACGGTGCGCCGATGGACGTCGTGACCGACGTTCAGGGCGCGCGTTCGGCCGCCAAGATCTGCACGATCATTCACGGCGTCATCATTGCCGTGTTCCTCGTTTTCGTCATCATCATTCCGATCATTATCGCCCTCGCCGGAGCGGGTTCCGGCGCGTTTTCCTGAGCAGACCGCGAGTGTGAGGCCCGGGGAGCATCACGCTCCCCGGGCCTCGCTTCCGTTGGTGCGCACAATCCGCAGCTTCTTGTGCCCCGACTCGGTCGCGGCGTCTGGGTTCGCCTCCCGGGGTCGCGGGACCCGTGCGTTACGATGGGCGGGAAGGTTGGCACACGGATGAGGAGCGACCGATGAGTGATTCCACGGAATACCAGGCATCGGAGGACGAGGCCTTCGGCCGCCGAGCGGGTGAGTTCACGGGCGCGGGCCAGGGAGCGCAGGGGACGTATGCGCGCCAGGCCCCCTTCTCCCAGCCGATGTACGCCCAGCCGATGTACGCGCTCAACCCCGTGATCGAGAAGATTCGTTCGAACGCGTCGACGGCCCGCATGTTCTCCTACCTGAGTTTTCTCTTCGGCGGCATGTTCCTCTCCGGCGGCATGTGGTTCTGGGCCGACAAGCTGATGGAAGAGGTCCGGCTGTACGGCGCCCCGATGGACGTCGCGGCCGAGGTCGAGCGCGCTCGTTCTGCCGCCAAGGCGTGCACGATTGCTCACGGGGTGATTACCGGGGTGATCCTCGTGTCCACCTTCCTCGTTCTCATTGGCTCCGCGCTCATCATGGCGTTGTTTGCCACCTGGGTGCAGGCGTATTCCTGAGCGACCGGCGGCGAGGAGGCACGCGTCGGCTAGGATGATCCGAGACCTTGGTAGCGATGCAGTGAGGAGCAACCCGTGACCGATCCCTCGAACCCCTACGCCTCCCTGCCTCCCGGCGGCCAGGCCCCGACCTGGCAGGCACCTCAGTACGGTCACTCCCAGCCCGGATACGACCAGGCCCCGTACGGCTACGGACAGGGGGCCTACGGCCAGGCCCAATACGGATATGGGCAGGCCCCGTACGGCTACGGGCAGCCGGTGTATGGCCAGCCGGGATACGTGGCTCCGTACGACTCCAGGTACGACGGCATGCGAACGCAGGCGATCGTCGCCATCGTCCTGTCGGTCGTCAGCTGGTTCCTCTTCCACATCTTCATGTCGGTCCCGGCGATGATCTGGGCGATCATCCTCGCGGGAAAGGCGCGCGGCGAGGAGGTTCCCTCCGGCGTGCGGAGCCTGGTGAATGCGGCTCGCCTGGTGACCATCATCATGGTTGTTCTCCAGCTCCTCATCGTGATCGGGATCGTCGCACTCTTCATGCTCTATCCGTATTAGGAACTGGTCGAGTGACCGACGCGAGGCGGGTGCCCGTGCCCTCCTCACCCGCGTGCCCATTGTCGACGCAGCGGCGAAGGCTACACTGAGGGGAGTATCACCAGCGACATGATGGAGTTGCCCATGAACGATCCCGCGACGCCGGGCGCTTCGAGCCTCGCGGCCCGGCCAGCCGATGGCGAATCGCCGCGCGGCGGCCCCGCTGATCAGCCCGCCTTCGCGGCCGCTCGCTTCGAGGGCCTGCGAGTCTACTCGATCACGGTCATCGTCCTGTCCCTCCTCAGCTGGTTCACGCTGTTCCTCCTCGTGTCGGTGTCGTCGATGATCTGGGCGATCGTCCTGGCGGCAAGGGCGCGCTCTACCCATGCGCCCTCGGATGTGCGAACCATGACCAGGGTCGCCCTCGGCGTCTCGGCGGTCATGGTTGTCCTCCAGCTTCTTGGCGTCGCCTACGTCGTGTGGTACCTCATTCAAGCGGCCCAGAGCGCTGCGTGAGCCCCGCGCGGGCGCCGGCGCCTCGGCCCGGACGCAGGCCACTGCCTCGCGGCCGGGAGGTCCACCTGTATTCTTGAGGGCATGACCCCCCGATACGAGGCCCCCTCCCGCTCAGTCGCCGGAACCGACGCGGACCTGCTGGATCAGCTGCGCCATGCCGACGGACGCCCCTACGGCTTCTACAAGAAAGTCGCCGGAGCCTGGGACTACGGCGACTTCACCCTCGCGATCGATCACGTCCAGGCCGACCCCTTTGCTCCGCCCACGGCGCTGCGAGCCTACGCGACCCCCCAGGCGATGGGACTGCCGGAGGAGGCCCTGGCCTCGCCGGATGCGCGCCTGGCGGCCGCCGACTTCCTGGCCCGTGCCTTCGACGAGGCCATCCGCGCTCGGGGAGCGCGCGACGTGTCGATCGCCCGCGCGGGTGCCCTCATCCTGCAGCGCTCCTACGCCAGCGTGCTTCCCGACCGTGTCGAGGTCCGCTTCCAGGCCAAGCTCCCGGCCCGCGGGCGCACGATCCTCGGCAAGAGCGCGGCACGACTCTTCGACGTGGACGTTCCCAACGTCGTCATGGACTGCTTCGACTTCGTGTCGCACGACCCGGATACGACGCGCAAGCGCTCGCGTTTGCTGGCCCACATTGCCTCCTACGAGGACCACCGGGCGCTGCAGGAACAGCTGGAAGCCAACGGGTGGGTGACCTTCGTCGCCGACGACTCCCTCCTGGCGCGCCGCTCGGGGGTTTCCGAGGCGCCCCTGACCGGCGACGGGGTCGTCGCCTTCCGTTCCCCCGACTCGCTTCGCGCATCCGTGAGCCTGCCGCATGCGGGCGACGTGTCGGGCATGGCGATCCCGCGGGGGCTGACGCTGATCGTGGGCGGAGGCTACCACGGAAAGTCGACCCTGCTGGAGGCGATCGCCCGCGGCGTCTACGCCCACGTGCCGGGCGATGGCCGCGAGCTGGTCGCAACCGACCCGAGCGCCACGAAGGTGCGTGCCGCCGACGGGCGAGCCGTGACGGGCGTCGACATCTCTGCCTTCATCAGCCACCTGCCCGGCAGCATCGACACCACCAACTTCTCGACGGAGAATGCCTCGGGTTCCACGTCGCAGGCCGCCTCGATCATCGAGTCCCTGCAGCTGGGCGCGCGCAGCCTTCTCATCGACGAGGACACCTCAGCGACGAATCTCCTCATTCGGGACACCCGCATGCGTGACCTGGTCGCCGCCGACAAGGAACCGATCACCCCGCTCGTGGACCGAGTGTCCTCCCTGACCGGGGCCGGGACCTCGCTCATCATGGTGGTCGGTGGCTCGGGTGCCTTCCTGGACGCCGCCGACCGCGTCCTCATGATGGACAACTACCGCTGCCTCGACGTCACCGAACGCGCCAAACAGGTTGCCGCCGATCTCCCGCGTCCCCGCACCGATGCCCCCGCCTCCTGGGACAGCGCGCCCCGGGTCCCTCTCGCCAAAGCGCGAGTGGACCGTCCTCGCACGAAGGCAACCGGGACGCACGCCCTGACCGTGGATCGGCAGGTCGTCGATATCTCTGACGTCGAGGCGGTCCTCGACCCCGGCCAGGCCGAAGCCATCGCATGGTGCGTGCGCGGGGTCCTCGAGGAGATGGCGGGGAAGCAGGACCTGGTCGAGCTGATGGCGAAGCTGGGCAGGCGGCTGGCGTCGGAAGGGCTCGACGCCGTCTGCAAGTTCGGTGCCCGCCCCTATCCGGCGTTCCTCGCGCGCCCGCGCCTCATCGACGTGGGTGCGGCGATCAACCGCTACCGGGGACTGATCCTGCGTGGCGACGAGGAGTGGGAGCCGGGCGAGTCCTAACGCTTCCCCGGGGGGGATTCAGGGGGTAATCAGGGTAGTTACCCCTAGCGCTGAGGCGCGTGGAGAAGCAGGATGGGGACATGAGCACAAACTACGTTCCCGTCCCGCCCCAAGCCGCGCCCCAGGGAGCCCCGGCCTACCCGGCGCCCCAGGGAGCCCCGGCCTACGCTGCACCCCAGGGGGCCCCGGCCTATCCCGCACCCCAGGGGGCCCCGGCCTATCCCGCACCCCAGGGTGCCCCGGCCTACGCTGCACCCCAGAACGGGCAGGCCATGCCTATCGTTCAGCTTCAGTCCGTCTCCAAGCTCTACGGGCAGGGAGACGCCCAGGTGCGCGCCCTCGTCGACGTGACCGTCGGCTTCGGCGCCGGTGAGTTCACCGCAATCATGGGTCCCTCCGGATCCGGCAAGTCGACGATGATGCACATTCTCGCCGGCCTCGACGCCCCCACCTCAGGGCGCGTCTACGTCGAGGGGACCGACATCACGGCCCTGAATGACACCGCGCTGACGAAGCTGCGACGCGACCGCATTGGCTTCGTGTTCCAGTCCTTCAACCTGGTTCCCACCCTGGACGCCCGCGCCAACATCCTTCTCCCGATGCGCCTGGCGGGTGCCACTCCCGACCCGGCCTGGTTCGACATGATCGTTGCCTCCCTGGGCATCGGAGACCGCCTGGGCCACCGCCCCTCCGAGATGTCGGGCGGCCAGCAGCAGCGCGTCGCCGTCGCCCGCGCCCTCATGAGCCGCCCGGCCGTCATCGTCGCGGACGAACCCACCGGCAACCTCGACTCCCGCTCGACGGGAGAGGTCATGGAGCTCCTGCGACGGGCGGTCGACGAACTGGGGCAAAGCGTCATCATGGTCACTCACGACACGAGGACGGCAGCCTACGCGGACCGCGTCCTCGTCTGCCGCGACGGTCAGGTCGTCTCCGACCTGCGTGACGTCACCGCCGACTCGCTGGCCGCGTCGCTTCGCTGAGCGCCCCACACGAACCAGAGGCTTCACCCATGTCTGCAACAAGCACACTCCTGAGCGCCAACCTGCGCACCCACGGCCGCCGCTACGTCTCCACGGGCCTGGCTGTGGCCATCTCCACCGCCTTCATCGCGATCACCCTGATCGTCATGACCACCCTGGCAGCCAGCCTCAGCGCGGGCGTCTACTCTCGGTATCGGGGAGGAACCATCGTCGTCGAGCGGGGCAAGGGCGGGACAGAAGAGTCGATGTCGCGCGCCACCGAAGCTCTGAAGGCGCTGCCCGGCGTATCCGGCATCAAGGAAATGGGGCAGTGGCCTGGCGAAGCCCAGAGCGATTACAGCCGCGGCAAGCTCTACGTCTCGATCCTCCCGTCCGATCCTTTCGAACAGCCCCGATTAACACAGGGAAAACTCCCCGAATCGGAGACCGAGATTGTCATCCCGGAATCAACCGCCTCGACCTTGAAGCTGTCGGTCGGCGATACGCTGGGCATGCGCCCCGGATACTCCTCGAAAGAGTACCGCTCCGTGAGCATCGTCGGGCTCACCCCCTCGCGTACCTCCGGTATCGGGCTGCCCGCCTCCTACCTAACCGATAAGGGTTTTGCCGCCGTTTATGGCACGTCTACCACGGGCGCGATACTCGTGGCCACCTCCTCTCCCGATGCGGACCAGAACGCAAACCCTCCCGTGGCCACCCAGGAGGCCTGGGTGGCATCCGCGAACTCGGCGCTCGCAGGGATCCCCGACATAACGGTGAGCACCGTCAAGGACAAGATCAAGGAAGACCTGGATCAAGCACAAATTGGAAGCACAGCCACAATGGCAATCATGCTGGTCTTTCCGGCGATTGCAGCGCTCGTTGCCTCTATCGTCGTCTCCTCGACCTTCCGCGTCGTGCTCGCGCAACGCACCAGAGAGCTGGCGCTGCTGCGCACCCTCGGGGCAACGAGAGGGCAGGTGCGCTCGCTGGTCGTCCGAGAGGCGTTCGCGATCGGAGCGATCTCATCCGCGATTGGCGTCGCAGCCGGTGCGCTGATCGGTACGCTCGCGGCGTGGGGTACTGGCCTGGCCGATAGCTTCCCCGCCGCAATCGGGGCGCTGTCGCCCGTGCAGCTCATCGGCACGTGGCTGGGAGCAACCCTCTTTACGACCCTCGTCGGGGTCTTCCCCGCACGCGCCGCCTCGCGAGTTGCCCCCATCGCCGCGCTCGCCCCCGTCAACGAGGTGGGAGCCGCCGCCCGCAAGAAGCACACGGTGCGCTTCATCATCGGCCTGCTCATGACCGTGGGATCCTGCGCGCTCGTGGCCCTCGCCCTGAGCGCGAAGGACAACTCGGCAAAGTTCCTGGGTGCCTTCGGCGGATCGATCCTTGCCCTCATCGGTGCGATTCTTGTGATCTCGGTGCTCCTGCCGTCGATCACCCGTGGATTTGGTCTCTTGTTCCCCGGGATGCTGTCGGCCATGGCTCGCGAGAACACGACCCGCAACCCCGGACGCACCTCCGCCACGGGCACCGCGATCATCATCGGCGTCACCCTGGTGGTCACCATCATGGTGGGTGCTGCCTCCATGCGCACCACCTTGGTTGATGCGGTCAACTCCGCTAGGCCCTTCGACCTCATTGCGGTGAGCAGGACCGGTGTCCTGACCGACGAGCAGAAGTCAGGCATCGTCTCGACAGAGGGGGTGGCGGCCACGGTCGACCAGTACGGTGCCCCTGGCGAGCTGACCAAGACATCGGGAGCGCCCGCCTACAAGCCGCTTGGGAACAGCGACCTGGATGCTGAGGTTGCAGCATCGGTCTCGGTGTCCGGCGAGCCGGATTACACGTCGGTGGTTCATTCTCCCGTGACGCAGCTCGGCGACGATCAGGTTCGCGTCGGCGAGAAGTCCGTGGAGGGTCAGAAGCTGAAGCTGTGCGTCGACTCCTGCGTTGAGCTGACGGCCGTCTACTCAAACTCCCTTTCCTTTGGCCAGGCTGCCGTCTCCGAGGCGACTCTGCGCCGCATCTCCGAGCCCGAGCGTCAAGCCGTCATTATCAAGATGGTTGACGGGGCCGATCCTGAGACCGTCCAGTCGGCTTTGCTCAAGGACGCTTCCCTTGACGTGTCCGGAAGTGCCCTCGAACGCAAGATATACATGACGATGATCGACCGGCTGATGCTCGTCCTGGTTGGTCTCCTGGGTGTGTCCGTCCTGGTGTCTCTTGTGGGTGTGGCCAACACGCTGTCGCTGTCGGTGGCCGAACGCACCCGCGAGAACGGGCTCCTGCGGGCACTCGGCCTGACGAAGCGCCAGATGAAGGGGCTCATGGCCGTCGAGGCGCTCATCCTGTCGCTCACGGGCGCGCTCATCGGCCTTGTCCTGGGTGCCTGCTTCGGGTGGATCGGCGTCCTGGCCCTTCCTCTTGAGGACGCGACCCCGGTGCTGAGCATTCCGTGGGGCCAGCTGGCCATCGTCTTCGTGATCGCAGTCGTCTGCGCTCTCGTGGCCTCCTGGTTGCCGGGACGCCGCGCCGCTCGCGTCAGCCCCTCCGAGGCATTGGCTACGGAGTAGCGGTCAGAGGTCGCCGCGTCGGGCCGCAATCGAGGGGAAACCCAGCTATCGGTTGAACCGGCAGCCATGAAACCGAGACCACCCCTGCTCGGGGCCCCGTGGGACGCGGGGAAACCAAGACCACCCCTGCCTCCCAACAATCGGCCGTATTGGGCACTTGTGGCGAGGCGGGGGTGGTCTGGGTTGCATGAGGGGGAGCGAAGGGCGATCTGGGTTTCAGGCGGGGCGGAGGTGGGAGTCCCCTCTGAGTCCGAGGCCGCGTGGCGAGTGTGCATCCCCGCATAGGGGGCCGCGTGGTGGTGTCCGCGGTCGGTGGCCCGCCGGAACCGCGGCCCGCGCCGCGAGCGTCGCTCGGCGCGTCGGCTCAAAGCCCGACCAGGGCATGTCGCCGTCCGTCGGAACCGCGGCCCGCGCCGCGAGCGTCGCTCGTTCGGGCTCAGCACTCGACGACGTTGACCGCCAGCCCTCCCTCGGAGGTTTCCTTGTACTTGGAAAGCATGTCGTTGCCCGTCTGGCGCATCGTTTCGATGACGACGTCCAGGCTCACGGTGTGACGACCGTCCCCCCACAGGGCCATGCGCGCGGCGTTGATCGCCTTGACCGCTGCGATGGCGTTGCGCTCGATGCACGGTACCTGGACGAGTCCGGCCACGGGATCGCAGGTGAGCCCCAGGGAGTGCTCCATCGCGATTTCCGCGGCGTTCTCGACCTGCTGAGGGCTCCCGCCCAGCGCCTGAGCCAGGCCTGCCGCCGCCATCGCCGACGCGGAGCCGACCTCGCCCTGGCAGCCGACCTCGGCCCCCGCGATGGAGGCGTTCGTCTTGATGAGCGCGCCGATCGCGGTGGCCGCGAGCAGGAAGTCATGCACGAGGCTGCGGCGGCGCTCCCGAGATGAAGCCCCGCCCGCGAGCTCGGAGGCCTCGCGTGAGAAACACGCGTGGCTCTCGGTCAGCCGAATGTGGCGGAGTGGGGCGACCGATCCGTCGCGCGTATCCGGACCCGCCGCGACGCCCGGGGTCGATCCGGTCTCGGGGCAGTGGGTGACGAGGTATCCCAGCACGGCCGGGATCACGCCCGCCGCGCCGTTTGTTGGCGCGGTCACGACCCTGTGCCCCGCGGCGTTCTCCTCGTTCACGGCGAGGGCGAATAGGTTGACCCAGTCCATCGCGCGCATCGGATCGACGGCGGTCGATACCCACGCGTGCGCGCCGCCCGGCGCGCCTTCCTCGGCGCCGGAGCGGGAGGAGGCCGAGGGGCCAACAAGGCGCTGCGCGAGCTTGCCGGCGAGTGCTCGCGCGCGGCGGGGAACGTCAAGCCCTCCCGGCAGGATCCCCGTCGCCGACGTTCCCGCGTCCACGCAGTCGAACATCGTGTCGGCGATGCGGTCGAGGTAGGCATCCAGGGTCTCGCGGGGGCGCACCGCCTCCTCGTTGGCGCGCACCAGCTCCGCGATGCTCTTGCCCGCCGCATCGCACTGGGCCAGCAGCTGGCTACCCGAGGCGAAGGGATACGGGGCGGGGACGTCAATGCCGACGCCTGCCTGGCCGGAGGCCAGCGACGAGACCTCGGGGTGGTCGGTGTCATCGTTGGTTTGGGACATCACGAAGCCTCCTCCCACCGAGTAGTAGGTGCGGCGCAGGATGACGCCCGCGTCCGCCCCGGTGGCGGTGATGGTCAGGGCGTTGACGTGATAGGGCAGCACCGTGCGCGCCACGAAGCGGACGTCGCGCGCGACGTCGAGAGGGACCTGGGTTCCGCTGGGCAGCGTGAGCGTCCCGGTGCTGGCCAGGGTCGGCAGGATGGCCTCGACGGTGGCGATATCGACGGTTTCAGGATCGTAGCCCGCCAGGCCGAGGAGCACGGCGCGGTCCGTGGAGTGACCGCGTCCCGTGGCTCCGAGGGAGCCGAAAAGGTCGATCGTGATGTGGGAGGGAGGCGGCAGCGTCGTCAGCTCCGTCGTGAAGGCGAGTCCCGCGCGCATCGGGCCGACCGTGTGGGAGGAGGAGGGGCCGATCCCGATGCGGAACATGTCGAAGACCGACAGGGGGTGAGGCGCGTCGTGGGCGGCGATCTGACCGGACACGATGGCAGCCGGGGTCGGGCGCGAGGGGGCGTAGGTGGTGACGGGCGTGCCGAGAGCGACGGGGCGTAGGTCCATGGCCTCTATTGTGCAGCAGCCTCGGCCGCGACCTCGACCGAGGGAGCTCTCGGGCCGCGCACGCCAAGGGGGGCATATCCGAGGAATCGCAACGGGATGTCAAGTGCGCTTGTCTGTCAGTTACTCCTGTTCTATCCTTATTAACTGTCAGCTATCTAGGTGGCTTTTTCCGATCTCATGGGATCTGCTGGTTTGACTGGTAATCAACAATAATACCGTGATAATTCGTAAGAGTGCGGAGGGTTGTGGCGGGCGTAAGAGTGGAACTTGTGAAACGAGTAGTACGAAGTTGCGTTTTCTGGTAACTGTGTTGTATGGTTTGGTATGTCAAAGGGATCGAGTGATTGTCCAGGCTCCCCAGCGGGCTCCGCAATCGCAACATACGAGCCAATCGAGGGGACTTTCTCGATGGCGTTCGGGTGGCGCCGAGGTCGCGAGTCGCTTGAATGATCGCGTCTCGTCGGCGAACGCCCGATCGTTGTGGATGAACCCTCGTCGCGGCCGTGCCGACCCGCGGCGATGGCGTGACCGGCGAGCTGTCAAGAGCCGGCGATGCCGACGTGCTCGCGGGACGACGCTTCCGCTCGCGCTCGGGGGCGTCAGCCTCCCGTTGAAGACTTACGTCTCACACATCACACACAGGAGAATAAGGAAACCAATGAGCACCACGAAGACCCGCCGCAGCCTGAGCCTGCTCGCGGCCTTTGCCGTCGCCGCCGGCGCGCTGGCCCTGCCCGCCGCCGCGTCGCAGGCGACCCCCACCTTCGGCCTGGCCGCCACGACCGAGCGTGCGCCCTCCCTGGTCGACCTCGACGCCGCCAAGACCGGCTCGATCACCATCCACAAGCTGGTCAAGCAGGACGACAACGGCACCAAGGAAGGCAACGGCCTCGTTGACCCGAGCGCTACCGGTGCGCCGCTGGCCGGCGCGACCTTCACCGTCGAGAAGCTCACCTCCGTCGACCTGACGAAGCAGGAGGGCTGGGAGAAGCTCGCCAACTACCGTAAGGGCAAGGGCGACGAGAAGATCTCGGCGAACGCCGCCGCCATCGAGGCAGCCCGCGCCGACGGCGTCGGAGCCGCCGTCTCCCAGACCACGGGTGCTGACGGCCTCGCCACCTTCAACGGCCTCGCGCTCGGCGCCTACATCGTCACCGAGACCCAGACGCCCGCCGGATACACCGGCTCGCGCCCCTTCATCATCACGGTGCCGATGACGCACCCCACCGAGCTGAACAAGTGGGTCTACGACGTTCACGCCTACCCGAAGAACGCCAAGGTCAACGTCGAGAAGGAGGTCGACGACGCCCAGACGCCCGCCGTCGGCTCCCCGATCTCCTACACGATCACCGCCGACGTGCCCGACGCCCCGGTCGTGGACTACTACAACGTCGTCGACCAGTACGACAAGCGCGTGGACCTGCCCGAGAATCAGATCACGCTGCGCATCGTCGAAGCCAAGGACGGCGAGGTCGACCTGGTCAAGGGCGACGACTACACCCTGATCCCCGCCGTGGGCAAGGACGGCAAGACCAAGTTCTGGACCGCCGAGTTCACCGAGGCCGGCCGCAAGAAGATGATCGCCCAGCGCAAGAGCAACGACACCAAGATCGTCATGTCGCTGGAGGGCACCCTCAAGGAGAAGATCGGCGACGAGGGTCTGGTCGAGAACAAGGCCATCCTCCTGCCCGGCGCTCCCGCCAACAACTGGAAGCCCGGCAGCGGCGAGGTTCCCCCGCCGGACTACCCGAACGCCAAGGTCGTCTCCAAGTTCGGCAAGGTGACGATCACCAAGACCTCCTCCGTTGACGAGACCAAGAAGCTCCAGGGCGCCGAGTTCCAGGTCTACAAGTGCAAGCCTGCCACCAAGCCCGCCAACAACTTCGAGTCGGTGGATGCCTCCCTCGACACCAAGCTGACCGTGGACGGCGAGGACACCTTCGTGACCGACGACCAGGGCAAGGTCACGATCGACGGCCTGCGCAACAACGACTGGGAGGACAACGAGGAGGTGGCCGACCCCGGCTACTACTGCCTGGTCGAGACCAAGGCGCCCGATGGCTTCGAGCTGCAGTCCCGCCCGATCGCCTTCCAGATCCTGGCGTCCAACTCCACCGAGGCCAACAAGTACACCCTCGAGACCACCGTCAAGGACGTGCCGAAGAACGGCGGATTCAACCTGCCGCTGACCGGTGCCGCCGGTGTCGGCGTGCTCATCGGCACGGGTGCCCTCCTCGTGGCGGGCTCCGGCGCGATCGTGCTCGCCAACAAGCGCCGCAAGGAGCAGGCCGAGGCCTGATCCGCGAGAGCACACGGGGGTGCGGTCCGCAGGCCGCACCCCCGTGCATGCGACGACCATCCGCCTCCTTCGAGGTGAGGACCCAATGACACTGCTGGGGTGCCAGCACGAATGGAGAACGCGTGAGTAAGCAAGCGCCCGATCAGTCGAAGACCCCGCTCAAGGCGCGTCTTCTCGCCATCGCGCCCCCCGTTCTCCTGCTGGCCGGCATCCTCGTCCTGCTCTACCCCGTCCTGGCCACCCAGTACAACAACCACCGCCAGGCCCAGATCGCCGAGCAGTTCAGCGCGGTCGCCGAGGAGCTTGGCCCCGACGCCGTCGCCGAGAACCTTCGGCGCGCCGACGAATATAACCGTGAGGCGGCGGAGGCACCCATCCTGGACCCCTGGCTGGATGCGCAGCGCCCCGACACCGCCCAGTACCAGGAATATCTCTCCCAGCTCGACTTGAACGACGTCATGGCGACCGTCAAGATCCCGTCCATCAACGTCAATCTTCCGATCTATCACGGCACCGACACGGCGACCCTCGACAAGGGGGTCGGCCATCTCTTTGGTACGGCACTGCCCGTGGGCGGGGAGTCTACCCACACCGTCCTCACCGGTCACACGGGCCTGGGGACGGCCACCATCTTCGACGAGCTCACGAGCGTGCAGATGGGCGAGTACTTCTACATCGAGACTGCCGGACGCCACCTGAAGTACCAGGTCACGGACATCCGCGTGGTGCTGCCCAACGAGACCGAATCCCTGAACAAGGTGGAGGGTAAGGACCTGGCCACCCTCATCACGTGCACGCCCTACGGGGTGAACACGCACCGCCTCCTCGTGACGGGCGAAAGGGTCCCCATGGACGACGCGAGCGCACAGGCGGAGGCCGCGCAGGTTCACCCCCGCGTCCTGCAGCCCTGGATGATCGCCGTCCTCGCCTCCGTCGTGGTGATCCTGTGCGTCGCCGGATGGATCTGGCTGCGCTCCCGCAAGCGGTCCCAGGAAACGCTGGAAGCGATGCAGACGCCGGAAGCGCTGGAGGTTGCCGATGGCGCGGAAGCGCCCGAAGAGTCCGAAGTGTCAATTGGCGAGTAAGTTCACTCGTTCGATGCTTGTCCGAACAAATATAATTACCTTAGAACCGTAGAAGACACTTGGAGAACTGATGCAGTATCGCCCCAACGCCCGCATTGTGCGACATGCGAGGGCCGCGATCACGCCTCGTCGATACGGGGTGCGGGTCCTCGTCGCAGCCGCGCTTGTCGCGCTAGTCGCAATGCCCGGCCTGCTGGCCTCCCCGGCCCAGGCCGGCCCGACCCTCGAAAGCGCCGGATCAGACGAGGTCGTCTTCGATCGCACCGAGGGACGCATCGGTCCCGCCATTCTCAACGACTCTCCGACCGACCGCACGACCGCCGTCGCCGACCACGCATTCTTCGGCGTCGTGCGCGGCATGAGCGTCTACGACTCCAGGGACCGCAACCAGTACTCGCAGGCTCACCAGCCGGGCGTGGCCCAGCGCTGGCTGAAGGCCGACGTCGCCAAGCGTGGCGACTACTGGTCCTACATCACCCGAGGCGTCGCGTGGGACTACCACATCAATCCCTACGGCTACCAGGGGGAGTACAGGGACAACGTCATCTCTGCCTCGACCACGAGCGCCCTGGGCTACAAGCCCAACAACCCCGGCAAGTCCGCGCTCAACAGCACCTTCCTGATCGGCACCGTCCGACACAACAACTTCCCGATCTGGTCGGCGATTCACTACGTGCACGCCTCCTTCGACATTCGCATCGGAGACCTCGAAGAGTCCTTCCCCTTCGACCAGCACGAGACCACCAACGATAACGACACGACCGCCGTGGCGCATCAGGGTGGAGCCTACAGGTACTACTCGCAGGCGTACTCCGCCCGCTCGTGCCCCGCGGAGGCACCCTACTACGCCCTCATCCGCGGATACGGGGAGAACACCTGGTTCTGCTTCCAGCACGTGGGCCCGGGCTACGGCAACTACGACATCTACACCGACCAGCCGAACTACTACCCCAACTATGTCGATGTCCCCGGGCACACGCCCGAATCTGACGACGTGCTCACCGTGAATAAGACCACCTCGGACCGCACCCTCGTCGTTGACGGCATCCCCTACCGCCTCTTCCTGTGGGGCTTCGTGCCCAGCGCCGACGGCAATTGCCCCGCCCAGCCCCCGGCGGACTCGGCTCCCGTCAACACCTTCACCACGAAGGAGAATCAGACCTCGTTTGGCTGCCTCTACGGAGAGTTCCGTCAGGAGCGATTCCTGCGCATCGCGAAGAACGTCACCGAGGACTCTGGAGCCCCCGGCGAGGAGATCCCCTCCTTCAACTTCACGACCCTGCCCGCTGGCGACTGGAAGGCTCCCGAGGGAGCGCCCCTGCCCAACGAGGCCCAGGCCGACACCTACATTAGCCCCGGATCATTCTCCGACTTCTCCCTCAAGCCCACCGCCTACGGTAACGGCGGCACGGTTCTGAGCGGATACCAGTCATTCATCCCCGGAAAGTCCCAGTTCATCGTCGCCGAGACCGGCCCCACGATCCCCGGCAAGAACCCGATCGCACCCGGCCAGCCCGGCTACTACGGCCCCTGGCCGGTGAGCGATGATCCCAACGCCGCGCAGTGGAAGCTCTCGGAGGTCACCTGCGTCAACGGAGTTGGCGACCGAGTGAACGTCACGCGCGACCCGGCCACCGGCGGCATCGACTTCTCCGCCGTGCCCCCCGCCTCCTCGGCCAAGGCTCTGCCGGTGACCTGCACCTTCACCAACCAGAAGCAGGCCCCCAAGATCCGCATCGAGAAGAGCATCGAAAGCGTCAAGGATGCTTTCGCTCCCAACATCACCGTCACCTATCGCATCACCGCCACCAACGACGGGACCCTGAAAGGAACCACCGGACGACTGGCCGACTCCCCCTCCTTCGCTCCGGGACTGAAGGAACGCTCCGTCAGGATCGCCACGACCCTGGAAGGCCTCGACAGCGCCACCCCAACGCGCTACGGCCCCTACACCCTCACCGAGGGCACGGACCTCGAACCGGGTGCCCAGGCCACCTGGTACATCCGTATGAATGTGGCGCGCAACAAAAGGACCCCGGGCTACAGTGAGCCCGCACTGGAGTGCGCCTCCGCCAATGGGCACCTGACGCCCAGACGCGGCCTCTATAACTCGGTGAGTGGCCCCTACGATTACGACGGAAGCGCCAACAACGAGGCGTGCGCTCCCGTGCGTCCTCGCTACATCCGCATCGAGAAGGCCGGGACCCAACCCGTTGGCACGCCCAACGACGATGGAACCTACCCGCTTAAGGGCGCCGCCTTCGCGATCTACGACAACGCTGAACTCAAGGGAACGCCCGTCAGCGTCGTCGACGGTGGCCCCACCTTCCTGAGCGCCCCCCTGGCACCTGACACCGACTACTGGCTCGTCGAGACACGCGCGCCAGCCGGACACGCGCTTCTCCCCAGGCCCGTCCCGTTCCGCATCAGCGTCGGAAACGACGCGGACGCGACCACCGTCCTCACGGCGGAGTTCGGTCCCGACGAGGGCTTTTCCTCCGTGCGCGTCCTGCCGGCGCAGCCCGGCGCGAGCGGTGAGGCGGGGGCCCCCGGCATCCGTATCGTCGATACCCAGGTGGGCACGCTGCCCGTCGCAGGCGGATACGGCGTCTACCCCCACGTCGCGGCAGGCATCGGCCTGATCGCCCTTGCGGGCGGGTGCGCGTGGGCGCGCAAGCGCCAGCGCGTCGGCAAGGCCTGAGAAACCGATAGAAACGCGAGGCCCCCGGATCAATCCTCCGGGGGCCTCGCTGTGTGCGGGGCGACCGCGCCCGGGGCAGCGCGGTCGCCTAACATGGGGGCATGAATCTGCGCATGCCCGAACGCGTCCGCGTCGACGCCGTCATCCAGGCCGCCATGGACATGGAGGCCGCCCCCTTCCTGCACGAGCTTGCCCCCCTCGGCGAGGAGGAGACACCCGAGGCGGTGCTGGGCGGCTCGCGCATGACCCAGCGATTTGCCCTCGGAGAACTGGAAGGAAAGGCCGTCCTGGTCGTCACCTCGGGCATCGGGCTGGCGAACGCGGCCTGCGCGACCGCCCGCGCCCTCGCCCTCGTCGAAGCTCCCGTGGTCATCGCAGCGGGGACGACCGGCGGCCTCGCGCGCGACATCAACGTCGGGGACATCGCCGCCGGAACGACCGCCATCTACGGGCAGGCCGACGCAACCGCCTTCGGATACGCGCCGGGGCAGATCCCTCAGATGCCCGTCGACTACGCCTCGTCCGAGGCCGCGGCCGCGCGACTGGACGACCTCACCGAGGCGATCCCCCACCGGGTGAGAGTCGGCCGGATCCTCTCCTCCGACTCCTTCTGCACGCAGGAGCACGCCGAACCCATGCGCCGTCGCTTTCCCGACGCCATCGGCACCGACATGGAGACCTGCGCGATGGCCCAAGTGTGCTGGTCGGCAGGCGTCGACTGGATCTCCCTGCGAGCCGTCTCCGATCTGTGCGAACCCGGCGCCGACCAGGCGTTCCACATGGACGGTGCGCGCGCCGCCTCCCACAGCGCCGACGCGGTTGCCGCCTACCTGAGGATGCTATGAACACCGACGCCCGCCCCCCCCGGATCCTCATGGTGTGCACCGGCAACATCTGCCGCTCCACCATGGCCCACGCCATCGCCGAACAGAGCGCAGCGAGAGCCGGGATCCCCATCCTCGTCGACAGTGCGGGAGTCTCCGACGAGGAACGCGGCAACCCCATCGATCCTCGCGCCGCACGCGTCCTGCGCGACGCCGGATACGACGTGCCCGACCACCGCGCGCGCCAGGTCAGCGCCTCCGAGCTCGGCCAGTGGGACCTCGTCCTGGCGATGACGGGCCGACACCTTCGCGCGCTGCAGCGCCTGGCCGACCGCGCCGGAACTCCGTACCGCGGGAGCCTTACCCCCGCCGACAAAGGCCAGGAGCCGACTCGGGGACCACTCATCTGCATGTACCGCGATTGTGACCCAGAGGGCGGCGGCGACGTGCCCGACCCGTGGTACGGAGGCCACCAGGACTTTCTCGACACCCTTAAGGTCATCGAGCGCGTCACGCCCCGTCTGCTCTCCATCGTGTCCCAGGGCGGGCTCCGCTCCTAGTCCGGAAGAGTCGCCCCGGCCTCGGTCAGCAGCGCCCGCACCTGCTCCTCAAGGCCCGAGGTGCCCCTGCCCACCGAGCGCAGCTGCCCGTCAGGCCCGGCCAGGTAGTGCGTCGGCCACGCGGTTGCACCGTATGCCTGGAAGGCCTCCAGGTCCGGGTCCAGCGCCACCGGGTAGGTGATGCCCAGGCGGGACGCGGCGCCGCTCACCACGGACGCGTCACGCTCGTGGGCCTGCTGCGGAGAGTGCACGCCGATCACGACGAGGCCAGCATCCTTGTACTTCTCGTAGATGCGCTCGATCTCGGGAATTTCACGCGCGCAGTTCACGCACGAACTCGACCAAAAGTCGACGAGAGTCACGGTGCCGTGAGGCTCTCCCAGGGCGTTGAGCCATTCCGAGGCGCCGATGGCCGGCAGATGCCCGCAATCCTTGCCGGATCCGCGAGCACACTGGGCGAAGTCCGTGCGCGCCTCCACCTGCGTCTCGGGCTCGCAGGAGCCGTCCTCGCACGCTTGCCCGTCCTCGCCCTGCAGGGCCGCCGTGTAGTCCGGAATCATCCGCTGCAAGGCGGCGGGGGCGTCGGTTGCGATCCCCAGGGCGAGCGCGATCATGGCGATGCCGGCGGCGATGCGCAGGGGGCGCTGGCGAGCCGACAGGAAGCGGGCGGCGACGCCGGAGCCGGCGAGCGCGACAATCAGCAGGGGAGCGGACACGCCGATCGCGAAGGAGATGGCCAGGCCGACGATGCGCCATGTGATCTGGCCGGTGTTCGAGGCCACGATGATCGAGGTGAGGACGGGGCCCGCGCAGGGCACGAACGCCGCCCCGAGCACCATGCCGAGGCCAAATCCGGCCGTGTCGGAGGCCACCCGTGGTGCCACGCGCGCGAAGGGCCGCTCCAACACCTCCATCACCTGGGGAATGATCATGCCGATGCCGACCGCCGCGAGGAGGACGATGCCGGTCCAACGGATCAGGGTCTGGGGAAGGTGAAGCAGGGAGAGCAGCGCCGAGCCGGCCACCGTGATGAGCATGAAGGACGTGACGAGGCCCGCGACGATCAGCAGGGGACGGCGGGGCGCGCGCTCGGCGGTCGAGGAGCCGATTCGCCTCACGCTCGTTCCACCCGGGCCACCCAGGCTCACGCCCGGAGCGACTCGGAAGAGCGCGGGATCCACGCCCCCGGTGCCCGAGGATCGGCTACCGGCCTTGGCCTCGGAACGCGTCGAATCCCCGCCGCCCGCGGCCCCGAGGAAGAGCGCGGGCAGGACGGGCAGGATGCACGGGGAGATGCCCGTGATGAGGCCACCGAGAAGGCCGATCAAGAGGAACATAGGTGTACCTTACCCAACGGGGCGCGCGAGCGCGCGGCGCGAGGGCCAATGGGAAAGCGGCGCGGGCGGGGCACGTCACGCGGGGGCAAGGACCAGGTCCGCGCGTTCCTTCGTGCGGGCCACGAGCGACATGTTCGCCGCGTCCACCGTGCGCACCCAGTGCGCGGCATCGGAGCGTTCCCGGCCGCAGCTGACGTGGCGCTCGATCAGGCGGGCGGCGAGCGTCTCGACGGGCGTGTCGATGTAGACGAGGAGGTCGATGAGCCCGCGCACGTCCGCCCACCCCGGCAGCTCCAAGCCCAGGTAGTTGCCCTCCGTGATGACGAGGCCCTCGCGCTCGATGGGCAGCGAGGCGGCCACGGGCTCGTGTAGGTCGCGGCGATAGTCGGGGGCGAGCACGAGCGAGTCGGCGCGGCGCACGCGCCCCAGGAGGGCGACGTAGCCGCCGACGTCGAAGGTGTCGGGCGCGCCCTTGTGGTCCGCCAAGCCTCGTGCGGCCAGCAGGGCGTTCGACATGTGGAAGCCATCCATGGGGGCCAGGCCAGCGACGGGTATGTTGGCTCGGGGCAGGATGCGCCTAAGCTCCGCGGCGATCGTCGTCTTGCCTGTGCCGGGCGGGCCCGTCAGCCCCAGGACGCGCACCTGTTCACCCGAGTCCAGGCGGTGGGCCAGCTCCTCGGCGATGCGCGCGGCGATCTGGGAGGCCGGGGCGCTCCCGGCCTCCCACGCCCGCCCGCCCGGGTCCACCGTCCGCCCGTTCATGGCCGGATGACGGGTAGCGTCGACCAGGGGAAGTTGATCCAGCTGGAGGTGTGTGCCCACACGTAGTCGGGATCGATGATGGACACGGGCTTCTTGTAGATGACCGCGCTGCGCGCCTCCACGCGCACGGCGGAAGAGCCGTCGAGGGAGAGGCCGTGCTCGTCGATGAGGTCCATGACCATCTTCAGCGTCTTGCCCGAGTCGGCGACATCGTCAACGACCAGAACCTTCTTGCCGTCCATCGCCGAGACGTCCATGAGCGGGGGCAGGAGGACGGGTTCCGACAGGGTCTCGCCGATGCCGGAGTAGAACTCCACGTTCATGGTGCCGATCGCCTTGACATCCAACGCGTAGGCGATGGCTCCGGCGGGGATGAGGCCACCGCGCGCAATGGCGACGATCAGGTCCGGGACCCACCCGGAGTCAACGATCTGCTGGGTGAGTTCCCGAGAAGCGTCGCCAAAGCCCTGCCAGGTGAGGACTTCGCGGTCGGCGGCGGTGCTGGCGTCGGGGCTGGCGGTGGTTCCCATGTCTTCCTTCTCTCGAGGGGTGATGTCCTTAAGGGTATCGCCCGCGAGTGGGTCCGTGCTCGCCGCGCGCCGGAGTCCGCGGCTGCTCGGCCTGCCCCTCACCGCCGCGCGCGAAGCGATGCGAGCTCGTGCTCGTAGGCGCCGCCGGGCGAGGCGGCAACCCCGTGCCTGCGCCAGGTGAGTATCCGAGAGACGTCAAAGCTGCGCGAGCAGACCCCGCAGGAGGACACCCGCCGGGGGGCGCGGTACAGGCGCCGCGTCGCGCCGCAGCGCGGGCAGGTTCCCACCCAGGGGGCGTCGGGGGTGGGCAGGGAGGAGGGCAGGCGCGCCGAGTCGGGAGCTCCGAGGGAACGTGCCGCGCGCCGCCACGCGGCGTCGTGTCCGTGGGCGGGACCGACGAGGGCGTGGGCAATCTCGTGGAGAATGACCGCCCGAACCGTGTCCGCATCGTAGAGGTCGGTGAGCGGACCCGACAGGCTGATCGTGCGCGTTGCGTGCGTGCACACCCCGGCCCGTCGCCTGGCGTGATCGAAGCGGAACCGCCAGTCGAACAGGCCCGACGCGTCCATGAGGGAGCGCGCGAGGTCGCGCGCCTCCTGCCGCCTCATCGTGCGCCCGCCAGGACACCGAGAAGACGCTTCATGGAGACCTTGTTCGGGGTGCCCAGCGTCTGGGCGAACATCGACACCCGCAGCTCCTCGGCCATCCACCTCGCCCGGGTGAGTGCCCGGGCGGTCACGGCGTCGTAGGGCCTGCGCTCCGCCTCCGCGCGGGCGTTCTCGATGTCCTCCTCGGCCCCGAGGATGCGCTCCATGTCCTCCAGGTCACGCCCCAGCGCCCCCGGGGAGGAGGCGGCCCGCTCGATGCGCACCGCGCCGGCGCACAGGTACCTGGCCAGGTGCGGCAGGGCGAAGGCCGGTGTGGCGGAGACGAAGCCCTCGAAGAGGAGGGAGCGCCCGTGGCGCGCCACGTCGCTCACGGTCCTGGCCAGCGACGCCTGCGGGTGGGAGCGCACGGCGGCGTCCGCCTCGGCGCTGGCCTCCAGGGCGCGCACGACGTGGGAGAGGATCTGGTAGACGCGGTCCTCGTGCGTCTCGCGCGCGGCCGCCACGAGGGCCTCGAAGGCCTCGGGGTCGCGCACGTCGGAGGGCGCGCTCAGCTCGTCCACGAGAGCGCGGGCCGAGGCCAGCTGCGCGTCGGCGACGAGGGCGGACGTGTCCGGGTAGGGGGAGGCCGCCAGCATGAGGGCCTCGCGGCCCGTCCAGCGAGTGGTCACGCGGGTGGTCTCCAGCGCGATGCGGGAGAGCAGCAGGTGAGCGAGGCCGACGCGGTGCTCGCGGTCGGCCTCGGCGGCGCTGGCCATGACGCGCACGCCGATACGCGGCGAGGCCGCGCTTCCCTGCGGCACCAGGGCGGGGAAGGCCCGCAGGGTCATCGTGCCCGAGGCCTGCGTGATCGAGCGCGGCAGCGTCGGCATCTCGGTGATGCCGTCGGCGTGGAAGGCCGGGTCCGGCGCTGGGGCCGAGGCCTGGGCATCCCCGGATGGACGCGCCCGCGTCCCAGCCGCGTCCTTCGCGCCGCCCGGAGTGGGGGACGTTTCTCCGCCGCGCGCGGCATCCGCCTCGCCGCGCCGCCGCTTGTTTCTGCGGCGCGCCTGCTTCTCGCCGGCCTGCTCAAGGGCCGCGCGCACGGCCGTGCGCACCGCCTTGTTGGCGGCGCCCGCCAGGGATCGCTGCAGGTAGGCAAGGTCCTTGCCGGCCCCCAGCTCCTTCCCGGAGGTGTCGGTGACGACGAAGGTCATGCGCAGGTGGTCGGGCAGGTGGGCGCGCGCGTGCGCCAGATCCGCCTCGCCGAGGTCCACGCCGCGCAGGACGCGCACCGCGTGGGCGAGGGCGTCCAGGACGGGCCCCTCGGTGAGGGGGCGGGGCGTGGGCGCCGCGGGGGCGGCCGTCTGCGCACCCTGCCGGGCGGGCACCCGCTCCCCCGAGTCCTTGCGCGCGGCCTTCCCGGGTGACTTCGCAGGGGAGTTGCGGGTCGAGAGGCGGCCCGACGTCGCGCCCCACGCGGCCAGGCGCCCCATCGCCGCATCCAGGCTCAAGGGATCGGGTTCCTCGCTCGCCGTATCCTTCGCGCCTCGCGCGGACGTGCCCGCCGAGGCGGGCGCTGCCTCGACCGGCTCGTCGCCCGCCTCCTCGATCCACCGCGCCACCGACGCTGCCACGTCCGGCGCGGGTGCCAGCAGGCGACGCACGCCCTTGGGCAGGGCGCGGATCGCCTCGGTCAGCAGCTCCTCGCGCATGCCCGGCACCAGCCAATCCGTGCCCTTATCGCTCACGCGCTCAAGCACCTCGATCGGGATGCGCATCGACACGCCGTCGCGCGGGCTGCCCGGCGCGAACTCGTAGCTCAGGGCCAGGGACAGCTCGCCGCACTGCCAGTGGTCCGGGAAGCCCTCGCCGGAGGTCGCCTCGCGCGGCATCAGCAGGGAGGGCGGGTAGATTAACAGGTCCGGGCGCTCCCGGCGCTCGTCCTTCCACCAGCGGTTGAACGCCGCCGCGCTCGTGACGTGCTCGGGGATCAGGTCGTCGAAGAAACGGAAGCGCGCCTGCTCGTCCGCCACGAGGCCGTGGGTGCGGCTGCGGCGCTCAACCTCGCGCGCCTGCTCCACCAGGGCCTCGTTTCGGCGCTGAAAACCGTGACGCTCCCTCCACTGGCCATCCACCAGGGCGTTGCGGATGAACATCTCGCGCGCCAGCTCCCGCGCGGTTCGCCCCTCGCGCACCGCCGCCAGCTCCTCGAAGTGACGCGGCTCAAACGACCCCGACGAGAGGGCATCCTTCGACGCCGACACCAAGCCCGCCGCCAACGCCTCCAGTGACCCCGCGCGCGGAGCGTGAGAGCGGGAGGCGGCCACCGCCTCGTCGATGATCGTCTCACCTAGGCGCCCCAGCAGAACCTCGCGGTCCGCCGCGAGCGTGAGCCCGTAGAGGGTCACCCGCTCGCGGACCATCGCCGCTCCCTTCGCGACCGACCAGAACGGTTCCGAATACGAGCGCTTGACAAGCCCGCGCGCCGCCGGCTCCACCCACTCCGGGCGGATGCGGGCCACGGTGCGGGCGAAGAGGCGAGAGGTCTCCACCAGCTCCGCTGTCATCACCCAGTGAGGGTGACCCGCCACGCCCGAACCCGGCCATATCGTGAAGTGGGTGCCGCGCGCGCCCTCGTAGTCGCGCTTCGTCTCGTCCCACGACCCCAGGTAGGACAGCAGACCCACCAGGAGGGAGCGGTGCACCTGGTCCGCGTCCACGGATGCCGGGCCCTGCCCGTACGCCAGGACCGCGCGCACGGCCGCGTCCTGGGTGCCGCCGAAGCGAGCCGCCTCCACGACGTCCGCCGCCGAAGGCTCTCCCACCGGACCCGCACTCATCCCCAGGGCCCTGGCCATCTGCCGCAGCTGACCCGCCACGTCGCGCCACTCCCGCCACCGCAGGTAGTGGAAGAACTCCGCCCGACACAGGCGACGGAAAGCCGACCCCGACAGGTCGCGCGCCTGCACCGCCAGGTAGCGCCACAGATTCAGGTAGGTGATGAAGTCCGAGTGTGGATCCGCCAGGCGCGCGTGCGAGGCGTCCGCCGTACCCTGGTGATCCACCGGGCGCTCGCGCACATCCTGGATCGACAGGGCCGCGACGATGACCAGCACCTCCGAGGCGCACCCCAGACGCTGGGCCTCCAGCAGCATGCGCCCCAGACGAGGGTCGATCGGCAGACGCGCCAAGTCCCTCCCCACCGGCGTCAACCGGTAGTGCGACGTGGAGCGGTCCGCGAGTGCGTCCCCCCGCCCCTCGGGTGCCCGGCGGTCACGAGGGTTGCCACGCTCCTGCGCCGAGAGCGCCCCGATCTCCACGAGCAGGGCGATGCCGTCGCGCACCGACCGCGGATCGGGCGCGTCCAGGAAAGGGAAGTCCTCCACGGCGCCCAGCCCCAGGGACGCCATCTGCAAGATGACGCTGGCCAGGGAGGTGCGCAGGATCTCAGGCTCGGTGAAGCGCGGGCGGGACAGGTAGTCCGCCTGCGAATACAGGCGGATGGCCACGCCCTCGGCGACGCGCCCGCAGCGGCCCGCGCGCTGGTTCGCGCTCGCCCGGCTGACCGGCTCGATGGGGAGGCGCTGGACCTTCGTCTTGTTCGAATACCTCGAGATGCGTGCCAACCCCGGGTCGATCACGTAGCGGATGCCCGGGACCGTCAGCGACGTTTCCGCAACGTTCGTGGCCAGCACGACCCGCCGCAGCCGGTGAGGCTCGAACACGCGGTGCTGCTCGGCGGCCGTCAGGCGCGCGTACAGCGGCAGGATCTCGATGTCCCCTGGGCGGGCGCCCTTATCGTCGCCCGCGCGCCGGCCCCGCCCCTTCAGGTGGTCGGCGAGCGCGGCCTCCGTCTCGCGGATGTCGCGCTCGCCGGGCAGGAAGACCAGGATGTCGCCGTCGCCCTCCGCGCTCAGCTCATCCACCGCGTGACAGATCGCGGTCTCCACGTCGATGTCCTCGCCCATGCCGTAGCCCAGGGTCGCCAGCTCGTCGTCCGCGTCCTCCAAAACCAGCTGGAGGGGGTCGGCCTCGGTGACATCGGTGGTCTCGACGGTCTCGTTCTTGGTAGCTGAGGAGGCCTCGGACGTGTACGAGGAGGGCGCCTGGGGGCCCAGCGGCCGGTAGCGCACCTCCACCGGATAGGTGCGGCCCGAGACCTCGATGACCGGCGCCGGTTCGACCGGGCGGCCCCGGCCGACCTCCCCCTCCCACGTGCCGAAATGTCGGGCGAAACGATCCGAATCGATCGTGGCGGAGGTGATGATGACCTTGAGGTCCGGGCGTGCCGGAAGCAGGCGAGCCACGTACCCCAGGATGAAGTCGATATTGAGGCTACGCTCGTGGGCCTCGTCGATGATGAGAGTGTCGTATCGGCGCAGCATCGGATCCGACTGAATCTCCGCCAGGAGGATGCCGTCCGTCATGAGCTTCACGAGGGTCGTGGGACCCACCTCGTCCGTGAAACGCACCTGATAGCCCACGACCTGCCCCGGGTCGCGGCCCACCGACTGGCCGAGCTCGTGCGCGATGCGGTCCGCCACCGAGCGCGCAGCCAAACGACGCGGCTGCGTGTGCCCGATCATCCCGGCGACCCCGCGCCCCAGCTGCATGCAGATCTTGGGCAGCTGCGTCGTCTTACCCGACCCGGTCTCACCCGACACGATGATCACCTGGTGGTCGGCCAGGGCAGCGGCAATGTCGTCCCGCCTGGCGCTCACGGGCAGGTCCGGGAAGGAAATCAGGGGAATCGCCGCGGCCCGCTGCGCCAGCTGCTCCGGAGAAAAGGGAGTGAAGGGGCGAGCGGCGGTCCTCGCGGGGCGCCTGCGGCGTGCCCCGGCGCTGTCTGCGGCGCGACGTGCGCCCGGCGTGCGAGAAGGCGGCGTTCGGGGACGAGAGTCAGGCATGATGCGGCCAGTGTAGTCGCTCGGACCCGGGTGGGGCCGGCCGGCACTCATGTCGGCGACGAGAATGGCCCGGCGGGAAGGTCCTCATCGAAGCGTGTGCGCGGCTCGCCGAGGTCCAGCCCGATCAGGTCCCGCGCCAGCGCGTCGATCTGATCGCCGTCGTGGATCAGATCACGCCACGATGGTCGAATCGCCTCAACCCCGAAGAAAGCCCCACCCAGCTGCCCGTAGATCGCGGCGTTCGTGTCCGCGTCCCCGCCCAGGTTCGCCAGGGCCAGGACGGCCTCGTCGAAGGAGGAGAAATCGAGGAGGCCGTGGACCGCCAGGCGCAGCCCGTCGATGACGTACCCGCTGGTCGAGGCCTCCCACGAGGCGCGGGTTGCCGGGTCTGCGCTGATGACTCGAGCGGCGACGTCGTCGAAGGCGGATCCGGTCGACGCCCACGCGACATCGACGATTCGGTCGGCTTCCCACCCCAGGAGAGCACCCACGAGCAGGGCGGCGAACACCTCGGTGGCGGCCTCGGCCTCAACCGAGTAGTGGGTCTCCCGCGCGCTCAGGCCAGCGGTGGCCACGATCTCACGCGAATCGCGCGAGGGGAAGCCCGCGATCACCACGGGAGCCAGACGCATGATCGAGCCATTCCCGGCGCTGGCGGAGCGCGGGGCTCCCCTGGGCACGCGGCCCTCGCGGTCAAAGGCGTCGAGCGCGTGGCTCACCTGGTTCCCGATGTCGAAGCACCGCCCCGTCGACGAGCGGTAGCCCTCGCGGCGCCACCGCTCGTAGCGCTCCATCACGTCGATGGAGTCGTAGCGCCCCTGTGCCAGCAGCGAATCCGCCAGGCACAGCGCCATCGACGTGTCGTCGGTCCACTGGCCGGGTTCGAGGCCGAAGACGCCTCCCCCAACCATGTCCGTGATCGGGCAGAGGGTATCGGCCGACTGAAACTCGTTCGTGGTGCCCAGCGCGTCGCCGACCGCCAGGCCGACCATCGCCCCGCGCGCGCGAGACAGAAGAGAGATCATGCCCACAGTGTGACACGCCCGCGCCTCGAATGGGCGCAGGCGCCGCGCGCGGCCAGGTCGGTGCTTCAGGCGGCTAGGCGAGCGTCGTGCCGAAGAGGGACCCGAGCAGGTAGGTGACCCCCGCCGCGCCGTAGCCGACCAGAAGCTGACGCAGGGCGCGCGGCGCTGGCGACTGCCCGGAGAGCACGCCGACAACGCCGCCCGTGAACAGCAGGGCCAGGCCGACGATCACGGCGGCGGCCATGATCGCCGCGGTACCCGTGGCGCCCATCAGGTAGGGGATGAGGGGAGCGAACGCTCCGACGGCGAAGAACGCGAAGGACGAGAGCGCCGCCCGCATCGGCGTGCCAACCTGCTCGCCCGCGCCCTCGGACTCCGCGGCTGACCCCAGTGCGGCGCGCACCGCGATCGCCCCGGACTCGCCCGTGGCGGGCTTGGCCAGCTTGGCGAAGACCTGCGCGGCATGGGCCTCGGCCTCGGCCTCGGCCTCGCCGCGCGCGCGGAAGACGAGGGCGAGCTCGTTGGCGTTGACATCCAGGTCGGGCACCGCCTGGTGGGCATCGGGGTCGGGAATCGAGGCGTCCAGCAGCTCTCGCTGGCTGCGCACGCTGACCCACTCTCCGGCGGCCATCGACAGCGCGCCCGCCAGCAGGCCGGACACGCCGGTGAGAAGCACGGTGTGAGCCTCCATGCCGGAAGCCGCCACGCCGAGGACGAGGGCGAGGTTGGACACGAGCCCGTCGTTGGCTCCGAAGACTGCGGCGCGGAAGGTGCCCGCCAGGGTCTCGCGCGACTTGGCGGCCAGGGAGCGGATCACCTCGGCGTGGATGTGCTCGTCGGCCTGCATGTGAGCGGGCACGTCATCGTCAACGTCGCGGGAGGAACGCTGCTCCGCCCGCTGGGCCATCGCGAGGATGAAGATCGTGCCGAAGAGGTGGGCCAGGACGGCGGCTGCCCGCGTGCGCAGGGGAGGCTTGGGAGCGGGCAGGGCGTGCTCGCCCAGGCGCGCGAGCCAGTACTCCTCGTGGCGGCGTTCGGCATCCTCGAGCTGGCGGAGCACGGCCCGCTCCTCGCCCGTACGGCGCTCGGAAAGGTCGCGGTAGGTGCGCGCCTCCATGCGTTCCTCGGCCAGGTGCTTACGCCAGCGCTTGATCTGCGCGCGCGTCGGCTCATGCTCGGCGGACATTTTCTCGCCCGGCGACGAGGCCCGGGGGTTCATCGCGCTCAGCGGTGCGCGCGGTCGGAACCGAGCTGCGCGGGTTCCTCGCTCGCGGTCGCGTTGACGACGGGCGATGCGGGCGTGGCCGGGGCGCCGAAGAGGCGCTCCTTGACGGCGTCGGCGACCTTGTCGGTGACCTGTTCCCCGCCCGCGCGCACGATGTCGGACATCTTCTGTCCCGCGGCGTCAAGTGGACGGGCGACGACGGGGAAGCGGCGGAGCTTTGCGACGCCGACGCGGATCTGCTCGTAGCGCTCGCGCCCGGCGCGGGTCCCCAGGACGTATCCGATGCAGATGCCGACGAGGATCCCGGTCTTGGTTCCCATTGAATGTCCTTCTTTCGCTGCGTGTGGCGGACTCGGCGCGGCCGGGCGCGCGGTGGCGGCGCCGGGGCCGGACTCGTCGGCCCGTACGTGTCCTCATCTTAGTGGGGGCGGTGGCCGGATCGCACGCGCCCGATGTTCCGGCGGGGCGTGTCCGGAGCGGGCGGGCTTGTCACATGTGTGCACAGTGTGAGCTTTCGCTTCACAGGAGGCAGCGAGAGCGCTATGTTGGATGCGTGAGCCGGGTAACGATTCAAACTCCTCGGGGGGTGTCCCTGTCCGGGACCTTCACGCGCCCCGTGGACTGCCGCGACGCCGCGGTGATCTTTTCTCACACGTTTCTGTCGGATCGGCACGCGTCGGGCATGTTTGACATGCTGGGGCGCGCGCTGCGCCGCGCGGGGTACGCCACTCTCTCCTGTGATTTCTCGGGCCACGGCGAATCCGGGGACGAGATCATCGCGTTCGAGCCGCTGATCGAGGACTTCCGTTCGGCCTCGGGGTGGCTGGCCGACCAGGGGTTTGAGCGCCAGGTGTGCGTGGGCCACGAGTTCGGTGCCACCGTCGCCTTGCGTGCGTGCCCTCCAGCAGTCCAGACCTTCATCCTGGTCTCGCCGGTCCTGGGGCCCCTGTCCTACGACTGGAGCGTCGTGTTCTCCGAGGTGCAGCTGTCGGATCTGGAGCTTCACGGAACCACGACCGTCCCCGACGACTCACAGTCCGTGCGCCGCCAGTTCACCATCTCGAAGCGCACGCTGGCCGACATGTCGATGGTCTCGGCCGAGGAGGTGCTCAGTGGCCTCAACGTTCCCGTCCTCATCACGCACGACCCCTTTGATTCGGAGACCGGCCTGCTGGATCGCACGCGCGACGCGTTCCACATGCTGCCCGACGGGTCGGTCGTCGAGATGATCGCCGTGCCGGACTCCGTCGTTGATGGGTACACGCCGCCCGAAGGGGTGCCCGTCGCGGGCGAGGTCGTGGAACGGGCGCTGCATGCCTCCGACTCCGCGAACTTGCCCGACCTGCGTGACGTTGCCTCCCGGTGGGCGAGCCGCTGGGTGCCTGTCGGCAGGTAGGTCTCGCCGCGCCGGGTCCCGAGCCGCATCGTGATCGCGCGGGGCCGACTGGCCTGACGCGGGGTCCGTCGCCGCTACCAGCCGCGCACCAGCTCCTCCAGCTCCGGGGAAGCACGCCACCGCCTCGTCCCGAAGGAGGACACCGACACCCCGGCGACCGCCGAGGCGAAACGGATGATGGCCTCCGGGTCGGCGTCACCGGCGCGCTCGATGGCCCACGCGAAGGCCCCGTGGAACGCGTCGCCCGCGCCCAGCGTCGAGGAATCCTCGACGCGTCGGACCGGAACCTCCCCGCGCGCCCCGTCCCACCAGTACTGCACCGAACGCTCCCCGCGGGTGCGCACCGTCCGCGTGATGCCGAACCCGCGCAGGAAATCGGCGACCTGTTCCCCGTTCGGGCGCGCCATCACGGGCGGGCAGAAGTCTTCGGATACGACGGCAATGTCGACCAGGCCAAGGAGCGAGGTGAGCCAGTCCTTCCAGGAGCCGCCGTCGAGGATGCGCGGGTGGGGCACTTCCGCCTCAAGGAGGGCAAAGGGGTCGTCCTCTTCCACCCGCTCCATGCCGAGGGTCAGGGCCTCGTGCGCCAGGGAGGGATTGTGCCCGTCGACGAGGACCACCCCGACGCGTGTGGGAAGGAGCGGAGCGATGCGTGCGGCCTCCACGTCGAGCCGCGCGTTCGTGGAGGCCACCATCCGCCCCTCGGGATGCTCGATGATCGACGACACGGCGGGGACTCGCGCCGACGACGAGGCCGCAGCAGTGCCCTCGTCGTTCCCGTCCGAGGACGGCTGCGCGCGTGCGGTGGCATCCGCGACGCGCACCCCGGCGCAGGCAAGATCGGCGGCGAGAAAGGCCGCCACGGGTCCCTCCCCGAGCGCCGTGAGGAGAAGCGGCGCGTCGCCCGATTCCGCTCCTCGTTCGACACTCGGTTCGCCGGCGCGCGAGCCGGGCGCGACGCTGAAGGAGGGGCTCTCGGCAGGGGCGGCGGCGCGGCGGGATGCCGCACACAGCGCCGCGTAGGTGACCGCCGCGTTGGTCGCCGGCCCGCCCGCAGCCATCGTGAATCCGGTGGACGTCACCTTGACGGTCGGGTCGGGAGCGTGGTCGAGTCGATGCAGGACGTCCAGGGTCGTGAGTCCGGCGAAGAGAGCGGTCATAGGCACATTGTCGCACCCGCGCGCACTCCCTGAGGGCGGGCAAGAGATTGGCGTCTCATCCCAGGATCAACGCTGTACCATGGTGAAGAACGACACCCATCGACCTCTTCGGACCGCCATGCACCCGCTAGACGCCTTGAACGACTCTCTGCCCGAGATATTCCGAGCCATCGACCTGATGGGCGTCCTCCTCAACGGCGTCCTCGGGGGCAAGGTCGCGCGCGAACGCAACTTTGACGCCGTCGGCTTCTGCATCCTCGCGATCATGACGGCGCTCGCCGGTGGCATGATTCGCGACCTCCTCCTCGCCACGCGCTCCGGCGCCCCCGTGGCCATCACCGACCCGTACTACCTGGGATTTGCGATCGTCGGCGCCCTCGTTGCGATGGCCTTCCGCATGGATTCGCGCGCCTGGTCGGTGCTCCTGGTCATCGCTGACGGCATGGTGCTCGGCTGCTGGAGCGCGACCGGCGCGATTAAGACCCTCGACGCGGGCTTCGCGGTCATGCCCGCGATCCTCCTGGGCATGATGACCGCCATCGGCGGGGGCATGGTGCGTGACATCTCCGCCGGGCTGGTCCCCCGCGTCTTCGGGGGCAATAACCTGTACGCCACCCCGGCCTTCGCGTGCTCGGTCGTGACCGTCGGATTCTGGTTCCTCGGCCAGCCGGTGCTCGGCATGGGCGCCTCCATCATCGTGGGACTCGTGTTCACCGCCATGGCGCACTGGCGACGCTGGAGGCTCCCGCAGACCCGCGAGTGGACGATCACTCTCACGTACTCACAGCTCAAGGCCCTGCGTCGGGGCAGACGATAAAATGGCCGCGTGAATCCTGAGTCAACACCAGCCTCGTCGGTCGGCGCCGCACCCGTGGCGGTCGGCGAACGCAAGCCCTTCAAAACGTGGCATCTGTCCATGATGGCCCTCGGCCTCGCGATCGGGGCCGGTTTCTTCCTGGGGACGGGATCGGCGATCCACCAGGCGGGACCCGCGGTCATCGTGTCCTACCTCCTGGCTGCCGCCATCGTCGTGTCCGTGATGCTGGCCCTGGCCGAGCTCGCGTCCTCGCTGCCGACGACCGGTTCTTTCTCCTCCTACGCCGAGGCCGGGATCGGCCGGTGGGCGGGATTCACGATCGGGTGGCTGTACTGGGTCATGCTCATCATGGTGACCGGCATCGAGGTTACGGGCGCCGCGACGATCTTCGTCGACTGGTTTCCCGCCGTGCCCCAGTGGGTCGTTGCCCTGGTGATCGTCGTCGTCATCGGCGGCATTAACCTGCTGTCGGCCGGGCAATACGGTGAGATTGAGGCGTGGCTGTCGATGGTGAAGATCGCGGCGATCGTCGCCTTCCTGTGCGTGGGGGTGTGGCTTGTCGCCCGAAGCGCCGTCGTCGGCCCGTCGCCCGGTCACGCGGGCATCTGGCACAACATCGTCGGCAACGGCGGTTTTGCTCCCAACGGCATCCCCGGCATCGCGGTCGGCTTGCTCGCGGTCATCACCTCTTTCGGTGGCCTCGAGATCGTGACGATCGCGGCGGCCGAGGCCGAGGACCCCAGGGAGGCGATGACCAGCGCGATTCGTTCGGTCATCACCCGCATCCTCGTGTTCTACGTCGGCTCGGTGGTCCTGTTGATCGCCCTGCTTCCCTGGGACAGCGACGAGATGAAGACAAACGCCTTCGCGGCCGTCCTGTCGATGGCGGGCGTGCCGGCCGTGGGAACCATCATGAACGTCATCATCTTCATGGCCCTCATCTCGGCGTTCTCCGCGAACATCTACGCCTCCTCCCGCATGGCCTACTCCCTGTCCGCGCGCGACATGGGGTGGCGCTGGCTCCTGGGGGCCGAGGCCTCGCAGTCCGGCCGCCTGGGTCCCTCCGCCCAGGCCGTCCTGCGGGGAGACGAAGAGGGCCTGGGCGCGGAGATGGCCGGCGACATGGAGGCTGGACGCACGCCGACACGCGCGGTCGGGCTGGTGGTGGTCCTCGCGCTGCTCGCGGTCCTGGGCAACTGGTTCCTTCCCGGGGCGATCCTCACGATTCTCATCAACGCGATCGGCATGGTGCTGCTCATCGTGTGGACGTTCATCATCATTTCGCTCATGCGCCTGCACCCGTCGCTGGAGCGGTCCGGGAACCTGGCGATCCGCATGCCCGGCTGGCCGTGGTTGCCGTGGGTCGTCCTCTCGGGGCTCGGAGGCATCGGGGTCCTCATGCTCATGAGCGACGAGGGGCGCGCTCAGCTGGTGTCGATGGGTGCGCTGACGCTCATCATCGTGTGCGCGTACTTCGTCCGTCAGCTCGTGCGTGCGCGCTCGCGCTCCTAGCCGCCGTCCACAGGCTACCCGTCGGCGGACGCCAGATGCGGGCGCCCCGGCGCATCATGGGAGAGGCCGGGAACGAGGCGCCGCGCCGCGGCCCGACGTGAGGGAGGAGGAAGCCGCGTGAGTCGTCGACGTCGCTGGAGCGTGGGAGACGCGATGGGTGTGGTCATCATCGTTGCCGCCCTGGTGTGGGCGTTCGCGCCCGGTGTGGGATGGGATCTGCTGGGCCTGCGTTCGCGCCTGGGGTGGCCGCCGCAGCGCAGCGGCGAGGCCCTGTCCTCGCTCCCCGACGGCGAGGCGGCCCGCCAGCTGCGCGCTCTGACGGTGCGCGACCACGACGTGGAGAGCGAGACCCCCGACTACGATCGCGGCGAGTTCGGCCAGCGGTGGGCCGACACGGACCACAACGGGTGCGACACGCGCAACGACATTCTTGCCCGCGATCTCGCGCGCCCCACGTTCAAGGAAGGCACCCGAGGATGCGTGGTTCTCAGCGGCACGCTGGCCGAACCCTACACCGGCAAGACGATCGAGTTCCGCAGGGGGGAGAAGACCTCGTCCCTGGTCCAGATCGACCACGTGGTCGCCCTGGCGGACGCCTGGCGCTCGGGCGCGTGGCAGTGGGAGGCGGGGCGACGCCAGGAGTTCGCGAATGACCCGGACAACCTCCTGGCCGTTGACGGGGACGCCAACGAGGACAAGTCGGCCTCCGCGGCCGACCGGTGGCTGCCTCCCAACGCCGCTTTCCGGTGCGACTACGTCAAGCGTCAGATCTCGGTCAAGAGCAGATACGGGCTGAGCGTGACCCGCTCCGAGCAAGACGCGATGGCGCAGCAACTGTCAACCTGTCCAGGCTGAGCCCGCCCACTTTCTTCGCGTGCACCTGCGGCGCCGGATGTGGAAAAGTGACCAACCGCAACCGGGTGATTTTCGGGCACACTCTCGCAGTGTGTCCATCGGCTGTGGGACTCCCCGCACGGGCGTGACTCGACCCGGAATTGGCGGTATTGTTCCCCTCAGCGAGGGGGATGACATGTACACGGCAATCAACTGGGCGTGGGACCTGGGGCTTTACGCGGGGCTCAGCGCGCTGACATGCGGCCTGTGGTGGCTGGTCGGCTTGTGTCAGGACCGAGGATACGTCGGCAGGTGCTCGAAGGAATGCGCCTCGGGGCCGTGCAGGTGCGCGCGCCGGACCCACCGCCGCGCCCGAGGAGCGCGCGCTCGGTCCTCCCGCCGGCGCAGCGGCGCCCCTGACTCCTCCCGGCCCTCGCGCCTCACCGTGTCCGAATCCCTGCCCCTCATCTACCGGCGCTCCGAGCACGCGGGAGCCCTCCTGTCTCGCCCCGAACACCCCGACACTCCCGCAACCTCGGAGATTCCCCTGGTCGGCGCCCCGGCCTCGATGTGGCGCCTGCCGCGCGCCCTTCCCCTCGCCTGGTTCCTCTACCTGTCCGGACTGGTCATCGTCACCCTCCTGCCCCTGCCCTCGGACCCCGCCGCCGCGTGCGCCGCCATCGTCCACTGGGACAACTACGTCCCCTTCGGTTCACTCGCCGCGGTGGTCGAGCAGGCGCGCGGAGGCGAGGCGGCCAGGGCGGCCCTCTACGCGCTGTCGATCCTCCTCAACGTCGCGCTCTTCGTTCCCCTGGGTGCCCTCGCCGAGGCCACGTGGCGTACCCGACGCGCGTCGGCGCCCGTCCCCCCTCCCTCGGGTCGTGACGCTCGCGTGACCCCCCTTCGCCGCGTCCTCGTGTGGGTGGCCCTCGGGTGCGTCCTGTCGTGCCTGATCGAGGCGACCCAGTACACCGGTCTCTTCGGACTGGTGCCCTGCACGTACCGCGTCGTCGACATTGACGACGTCATCATGAACACGCTCGGCGCCTACCTGGGCGTGCGGCTCCTGCCGCGCGTGGCGCGCAGGTCGTGGTTCATGCGCGCGTAGCCCTCCACGTGGCCGAGTTGGAGCGGCATCGCCGTGTCACCGCGATGCCGCTCTCGCGGCTCGTGATCGTCCTACAGCCAGCCGGCCGCCCGCGCCAGGGATGCCGCCTCGGCGCGCGTGCGCGCATCCATCTTCAGCATCGCCGAGGACACGTGATTGCGGACCGTCCCCTGGCTCAGGGTCAGCGCGTGGGCGATGTCGGCGATCGTGCCACCCCCCTCGACCTCGCGCAGCACGTCGGTTTCACGCGCGGTGAGCGGGGAGGCCCCCGCGGACAGCGCGTCGATCGCCAGGCTCTGGTCGATCGTGCGGCCACCGGCGGCGACCGTTCGCACGCCGTCCACGAGATCTTCAACCGGCGCATCCTTGACCATGAAGCCAGAGGCTCCCGCCGCCAGCGCCCGCTGGAGGTAGCCCGGGCGCCCGAAGGTCGTGACCACGAGGACACGCACGCTCGGGAAGCGCGTGCGGATCGCCTCCGTCGCCGTGATTCCATCCATGCGCGGCATCTCGACATCGATGATGGCAACGTCCACGGGCGTGCGGGTGCGCGGCGTGGTTTCCTCGACGGACAGGCGCGCCAGCTCGTCGAGGGCCTCGACGCCGTTGGCGGCCTGCGCGACGACCTCGATGTCGGTCTCGAGATCCAACAGGCCCGCCAGGGCGCCTCGAATCATGGCCTGGTCGTCGATCACCATGACGCGGATCGTCACATCGCCCTCCCGTCCGTACGCATCTCGGACATAAGGGTAGCGCAGGTGCCGCGCCATGACCGGCAGCGGCGGACGGGCGACGCGCTCACCGGGGCTTGTTCGCCTCGGGAATCTCGTCAGGCGCGGCGGCCGCGTCGGCCTCGGGGAAGGACAGGGCGAGCGTCCACTCCTTGCCCTCGGGTCCCCACGACAGCTCGCCCTCGTCGCCGACCAGCTCGGCGAGGCCGTGGAGGCCCGACCCCGATCCGGCGGTGGACGCCGCGTAGTCGGGGGAGTAGCCGTCGCTGACGACCCGCACGCCCGCAGGGGAAAGCGTGATGCTCACGCGCGTGGGCTTGGAGTGCAGGAGCGCGTTGGTGACCCCCTCGCGAATCACGTGTGCGGCGGCGCTGGAGCGCGGACCCGAGGGCGGTTCGCCCGAGTCGACGATGTCGGCGTCAATGCGCGCGATCTCGAGCAGCGAGCGGGCCTCGGCGAGCTCCTCCGCGGGGGAGAGCGCGCGAGTGGCCGCGACGATCCGGCGGACGTCGGCCAGGGCCTCCTGCGACTGGGCTGTGATCGCCTGGATCTGCTGGCGCGCCTCCGCGGTGCGTCCCGCGTCCAGGAGGCGGCCCGCCAGCTCCGAGAGCATCGAGATCCCCGTGAGCGAGTGCCCGAGGATGTCGTGCAGGTCCGTGCTCAGGCGCGCTCTCTCGCCCACCTTCGCGCGCTGGATCGCCTCCTGGCGGCGCAGTCGCTCGCGCACCGAACGCTCCATGCCTGCGCGTGCCCCGCCGACGAGGACCCCCAGCAGGGCCAGGTACGCGAGCATCCACAGCGGGGTTCCTTCCGCGAGCGCGGTGACGGCCGCGAGGACGCCGATCGGGACGATGCCCGGGAGCAGGTAGCGCAGGGGGGCCTGGAAGATCCACGCGACCAGCAGGTAGGAGAACATCATGTAGGCGTAGGGGAGCCCGATCCGCCAGGCGTAGAGGGCGTAGATCACGGAGACGGCGGCCAGGCACGCGTGAGAGATCACGAACGGCCTCGTGAAGGAGTTGCGTCCCGGAGGGGGATTCGTCAGCCACGTGGCCGCGTTGGCCACCGCGAGGAGCAGGCACGCGCCGATGACGCCCGCGCCCTCAAGCCTGTTGGGCATGTCAAGGGCCGAGGAGATGGGGAACCCCATGAAGAGCATCCACGGGGCCGCCCACGCCAGGGAGATCAGTCGCTCTTTCATAGCCGCACCCTAGCGGTTCGTGTCGTGCGAGGCACCCCACCAGGCGATGAGCGCCGGGATGAGCGTCCATGCCGCGAGGTTGAGCCAGGCGGCGGTGCTCATCGGGTTCCCTCCGCTGACCGCGTAGACGGCCTGCACCACGCCGTAGAAGGGCGTGAAGGGGGCGACGTGGGCGACGAAGGACGGCATCTGGTCGAGGGGCATGAACATGCCCGACGCGAAGGCGCTGAATACCATGATGAACGCCGAGGCGCTGTAGGCGTTCTCGCCCTTGATCGTGTAGCCGCAGGCCAGTCCGATGAGGGCTCCGAGCGCGGATAGCCCGATCACGACGGCGGCGCTTTCGGCCCAGACGGCGGCCGCCATGTGGGCCCCTGTGGCGATCCCGAAGCCGAAGGCGATGGCCGTGATGAACGCGCTCAGGACCATGAGAGCGCCGAGCCGGGCCAGGAGGATCACCCACGGTTGGATGGGGGTGAGGGCGTACATGCGTGAGATGCCGGTTGTGCGCTCCACGGACACGGTGGCTCCCAGCGATCCGCCCACCAGGAGGACGCCGTAGGTGGTCATCATGACGATCATCGCGGCGGCGACGTTGCCGCGCGCGGTGAGCGTGTTTCGGGCGGTGTCGGTCATGCCGAACATGGCGTACATGAAGAGGGGAAGAACAAGCGCGAAGGCCATGTTCCACGGGTTGAGGATGTGGGAGCGGAAGGTGGTGAACCACAGTCGTCCCGCGCCCGTGAAGGGGCCGGGGATGACGTGGTTGGTTGTGCGTGCGGGTGTGGCTTGAGCGGTCATGATTCCTTCTGTGGGTCTGGGGGCGAGGAGGTGGCCTCGTCCGGGGGTGCCTCGCGCGGTGGGACGCGTTGAGGTGAGCGGGGTGGGGGCAGTCGCGGCGTCACTCGGCGTCGGAGTGCGACGCGATGCGTTCGAAGACGTCCTCAAGGTCCTCGCCTTGGGCGACGACCTCCTCGGTGGGGGCGTCCAGGACGATGTGCCCCTCGTCAATGATGATGATGCGGTCGGCTTCCTTGCGCGCCTCGGTCAGGTAGTGGGTGGCGAAGAGGAGCGTGCGCCCGGAGGCGGTCTCTTCGCGCATCGTGTCCCAGAACTTGCGGCGGGCTAGGGCATCCATGCCGGCGGTGGGCTCGTCGAGGATGATGAAGTCGGGGTTTCCCGCCAGGGCGAGGGCCAGGCGCACGCGCTGGAGTTCGCCGCCGGAGAGCTTGGAGAGGCTGCGGGTGGCGAGTTTTGTCAGGTCTGTCCGCTCCAGGAGATCATCCGGGGGAACGGGGTTGGCGTGCATCGAGGCGACCAGGGCGATGGTGGAGCGAACGCTGCCGTCGCGGGGTAGTGACCCGGACTGGAGCATCGCGCCCACGAGCGAGCGGCGCACGGCCTCTCGCGGGCTCATCCCGTAGACGCTGACGTCCCCCGAGGTGGGGCGTGCCAGGCCGAGGATGATGTCCAGGAGCGTGCTCTTGCCCGCGCCGTTGACGCCCAGGAGGGCAACGATCTCGCCGGGGACGAGGGTGAGGCTGACGTCGCGAAGGGCGTCGACCGTGCCGAATGACTGGTGGAGGGAGTGTGCCTGTACGGCGGGTGTTGTCGTGTTCATGACATCAGTGTGCCCCCCGCCCCGCGCGCGCAGAAGTGCCCTTTGAGGCAGGGGGGTGGGTGACAAATGTCAGGGGTGCGTGTGGGGTGGTCTGTTGTCCGGGTAGGCTCGCTCGCGCATGCAATTCCCACGAGCTAGTTCTCTATGGTGTCCGAAAACGTTGGAACTGCAACGATGTGACTTCAATGTGTGAAAGGTTAACAGGGGAATTGCATACGAAATTGCTTCGGTTGGTGGCTGTCGCTGTGGCTGTCCGCGTGCCCGTCACTGCGCACGTTGGCCCGATAGGTGGCGGCCTAGGCCCTTTGATGCGCACCTGGGCCCGATGACATGCACGTGGGCCCTCTCACCCGCACGTTAACCCGACGACATGCGCGTGGGCAGCGGCGCCCAGGTGCATGTTGAGGGGTTTACGTGCGTATCAAAGGGTTTATGTGCAGGTCAGCGGGTTAACGTGCGATCTATCGGGTGAGCACTCGGAATAATGGGCCCACCTAAAAGCATGCACACCGTGCCAGACACCAATGTGCCCAAAACGCAGACCACCTCGCCAACAACACCCCGTTGTCACCGGTTTTTGCCGAGGTGGTCTGCACTCTGGCGAGCACATCGCCTCACGTCGTGGCCGCACTGCCGCCGCTCGGGGGGAAATTGCACTACATGAGCGTCCGACACGCCGGTGACACGCCCCCAGAGGGCTTCATGTAGTGCGATACCCCCATTGCTGCCCCGATCGGCAGCTATGCGTGACAAACGTCGTCAAACCAGCGCGATTTCAATCGCCTTGTGCGGACTCCTGTTACAAACGTCGTCAATCTGCGCCAAAAAACCTGTATTTTCAGCGAATAAGCCGTTGGATTGACGACGTTTGTAACAACCACACAGGAATCCACACAAAAAACGCCTTGGACTGACGACGTTTGTAACAACGCGCAGCCGAACATCCCGTCATCACTGCAACCACCCATCAGCACATCAGGCCCCACAGGTACGGAGGGCGCCGGAAGGCCAAGAGGGCCTGGCTGCGGTGCCCGTGGGCGGGGCCAGGAGTAAGGCTCCAAACAGCGACCCGGCCCCACTGGTGTGGAGGGACCGGAAGGCCAAGAGGGCCTGGCTGCGGTGCCCGTGGGCGGGGCCAGGAGTAAGGCTCCAAACAGCGACCCGGCCCCACTGGTGTGGAGGGACCGGAAGGCCAAGAGGGCCTGGCTGCGGTGCCCGTGGGCGGTGGCGGGGCCTGGCCGGGCTTCGAGGCGACGCGCCGAGCGAAGCTCGCTGCGCGGACGGCTCGCGGGCGGGCCGCCGCCCACGGCGCAGCCTGGCCCAGCGGGGCCACAAGCAAAGCCCGGAACAAAGACACAACAAACAGCGTGGGGTCCGAAGCGCCTCAGCGCCTCGGACCCCTTCCGCGTCAGTGGCTCACAGGTTGAGCTGAATGCCGCGACCGGGGACGGCCTCGATCAGCTCCCGCGTGTAGTCCTGAACGGGGTTGTTGAAGAGTTCATCCGTCGTGTTGGCCTCGACGAGCTTGCCCTTCTCCATGACGATCACGTCGTCGGCGATCTGG
>ERZ773006.108-NODE-108-length-47058-cov-71.6378_pt1 | contig 47058 bp, 49 predicted proteins | sample MGYA00580843_ERZ773006 | MGnify/ENA primary metagenome ERZ773006 (study PRJEB29015, sample SAMEA2738011) | human oral metagenome | biome: human oral; feature: human-associated habitat; material: dental | place: China | collected 2052 ...
CCGTAGGAGGCAGAGAGAGGAGTTCTGCCAGTTGACGGACACGCAAGCCGTCCTCACCTGCTACAAAGAGCAAGGCTTCAATCTCTGCTAATTTACTCATTTCTTTTTCCCATTAGATAAATATTCCCAAAATTTTCTTCCTGCACCACTTGAATTTCTTGCACTTTTACCAATTCCAATGTTGCTAAAAATAGAGTAATGACTTCATTTATATCTTTTGTTTCTGAGAAGATCGCTTGAAGAGCAATTTTTTCTTGTAGATGGCAACGATTGCGTATTACATTCATCATGTCTTCAATTTTATATTCGTCTTTGACAATGGTTGTGTGGTTTTGAGCAAATTCTTCTCTTTTTTGTGTCATCAACTTTGAAAAGGCCAGAAACAAATCAATCGTTGTTTTGTCATGACGTAACTCAGCATTTCCATATACCAATTCGATTTTAGGCTTGGAGTAATAAAGAGCCCGTTCTTCATGCTGCTCTGCCATTTTCTCACCTAACAATTTGAATTTCCGATATTCCTCAATTTGAGAAAGCAAATCTTGCTCCAAATCCTCTTCAGTTTCTAAGCTATCAGCTACTTTTGGCAAGAGTTTTCGGCTTTTAATCAACATGAGCTGACTTGCCATAACCATGTATTCTCCCGTCACTTCTAACTTCATAGCCTGAAGCGTCGCCACATAAGCCAAATATTGCTCAATGACCTCTGTAATCGGCACATCATAGATATCCATTTGGTATCTTGACACCAAATGAAGCAATAAGTCCAATGGGCCTTCAAAATCTTTAATTTTTATGTCCATTATCTGTATTTTTCCAACGTCATCATTGTTTTCAAGCCTAAATTGCGCGCAATTTCATATATTTCTACGCCTTTTTCTCGCTGGCGTAAAATATATTGCTCCCGCAAACTCTGAGCTGATAAAGTAGCTTGATTTTTTTCAATCAAAAAAGCCTCTAATTGACGAAAGCCCCATTGCCGCGAATAGCTTTTTCCATTCTTTTCTAACAAGTAAGTTCCTTCCAGAGTTGTTTCCAATTCTCCAATCAATTGGTCTGGAATGGGCACAATGCGCTTTTGACCTGCTTTCTCAATGCGAATAATCTGAAAATCCAGATTGACATCTGCTACTTTCAACTGCAAAATTTCGCTTGGTAAAAGCCCCATTTCTAAAATGAGAAGCGCAATCAAGCGACCGTTGTATTGATTTGTATCTGCATAAAAATCAGACAAATCCAAAATTTCCGCATCGTGTTCTTTCGGAATACCAACTTTTGGCAACTCCAAACGATAAAAGTCTGAAATCAATCGTTGCTTATATAAATAATGCAAAAATTGATTGACAGCAGATAATTTTCGTTTCTGAACAGAAGGTTTAAAGTCAGCGATAGAAGCCTGATAAATCCGCAGATTGGTCTCTGTAATTTTTGCATGGGTCACATCTACGAACTGCTCCAAATCATAAAAATAAGCTGTTTTTGAATTCTCAGATAAATTTTTTCCTTCTAAAAAGGTTGTTATTTCTTCTTTCATTTTGGATGAATCTCGTATTCATTCGCAAAACTATGCAAAAGAGCATTAACTGCTTTTAGGATAGATTTGCGTGTAATAATTCCTTGAAATGTATTGTCCTGATCAACGACTGGCAAGAAGGACTCATCTACTAACTTATGCAGCACTTCTGTCAATGTAAAATCCGGACCGACTGTCAGGTCATCTTTTTTCGCCATGTGAACAATATCCGTTGTCATAAATTCCTCATCAGGGATTTCATGCTGCATTTGGTAAGACAAGATATCTGTCAGCGAAATAGTTCCAACAAACTTTTTCTGATCTGTCACAACGGGTACTCGCGAATAGGTCATCTGACTCAACAACAAAATAGCATGATCAGCATTGTGAGTATCAATCAAGACAGCTAAGTTTTCTGCCGGTGTTAAAAAAGTATCTTCTTGCTGTAAGAGAAAATCTTCAAATTCCTTAGCAATCATCGAGCAAACTCCTTTGATAGACAAGAATACAGTTCATGGCTACGTGTGTAATAGTCTACTTTAAACATATCATCTGTAATTTCTACTTTAGCATAAAGTCTCTCATTGATAACACCGCGCGGTTGGCTGATAGAGCCTGGATTTAAAAAGAGCGTTTTTCCTTCCATCCACGCATCTGGAATATGTAAATGCCCATACAAACAAATATCTGCATTTACCTCTTGTGCCCAGAGGTCCAATTTTTGAAAACCAAAATTGACCTGTTGAAGATGTCCGTGAGTTTGCGCAATAATGGTGCCGTTTAAGTCTGTCACTAAGCGATCTGGATAGCCACCATAGAAATCCATGTTCCCTGCTACAACGTAAATTCCTTGCCACACTTCGTCATCACTTGGCAGCTCAGAATCACCATTATGAAAAATAGCATCTACTTTTCCGAGATAATAGGTCTTTATCTCTTCTACAATAGCACGATCTCCATGAGAATCACTCATTACGATGATGGTTTGTTTTGCCATGTTGGAAATACCTCCACTAATTTTTGAACTGCTTGAGCTCGATGTGATTGAGCGTTTTTTTCTTCCATTGTTAATTCTGCAGATGTTTTGCCTGTTTCACCTACTAAAAATAAAGGATCATAGCCAAATCCATTTTCACCTTTCGGCTCAAAATTGATATAGCCTGGCCAGTCAGCCTCTACGACCAGACTTTCTTTGTCAGGACTTGCCACTACCAGAGTGGTATGAAACTGTGCAGAGCGATCTTTCAAGTCGAAAACCATTGCTAATTCATGTAGCAATTTTGCATTGTTTTCTAAGTCTGTTGCATCATTTCCAGCAAAGCGAGCAGACCAAACTCCAGGCAAACCGCCTAGTGCATCCACTTTTAAGCCCGAGTCATCCGCCAATACCATTTTGCCAGTCAGCTTAGAAATGGTCTCTGCTTTCAAACGAGCATTCTCTTCAAAAGTCATTCCAGTTTCTGCTACCTCTGGCAAATCAGGATAGTCATTCAGGTTTTCAATTTTGTAGCCTAATTTTTCAAATATTTTACGAAATTCAGCAGTTTTTCCTTCATTGCGAGTAGCGACTAAAATCGTATCTCCGACTGTCAAACCTGACAAGTCTTTCTGAGAAAAGAAATCATTCAGCTGAATCCCATTTTTAGGCAAATGCACTAAAACTAACTGTCCCTTTTCCGTAATTAGAATAGCACCTTTATGAAATTGTGCCTGAAACTGTGAATCTTGGTTCTCGTTAATCATTTGCAGGACAAATTGAACAAAAGACATCATGGAGTTATATTGAATCACTGCAACAGAAAAAGACTGCTCTTCAACTACTAATTGACGGAGCTCTTCCTCCATACGACTGAGTTCTTCCGAATCAACATCCTTAAAATGGAAAGTTTCGCCACGAGAAGACCATTCTCCAACATACCAATCTTGGGTATCTTTATACTCATAAATTTTGCTACTCATAAGGTCACATGCTCCACATTTATTTCTTTATTTAACCACGTTTCTGCAATTTCAGCAAAACTTTTCGCATTTGCTGTTGTAAAAAAGCGGTGTTGAGGAAGTTCTCCTTCTCTGCTGTGATTGATTTCAAAATAATTTAGCAAAACAGAAATGTCCCGCACGCATTCTGCTCCACTATCAATCAGTTTCACTGTTGGTCCCATCACATTTTGAATGATTGGTTTTAGTAAAGGATAATGCGTACAGCCTAGTACTAAAGTGTCCACCTTGCCTTTTAAAGGCATCAAGCTCTCATAGACCACTTTTTTCGTAATACTAGACGACAGTTCATTAGATTCTACTAGCGGTACAAATTTGGGACAAGAAAGACTTGTCACCTCCACTTCCGGTAAGAGACGTTCGATTTTTTGCCGATAAATATCTGATTGAATCGTCATTGGCGTTCCAATAATGCCAATCTTCCCATGTTGAGAGGCTTTGATTGCCGCACTAGCTCCTGGTAAAATCACTCCTAAAACTGGAATATCCAATTTTTCTTTGATTTCTTCCCAAACCACAGCAGTAGCTGTATTGCAGGCAAGAACAATCATTTTGACATTTTTAGTTAAGAGAAATTGCACTAATTGCCATGTATATTCGCGAATCTGATCTGCTGGTCTTGGTCCATAAGGCGCACGTGCAGAATCACCGATATAAATCACTTCCTCATGTGGAAGCTGCCGCATCAGTTCGCGAACAACTGTCAAACCGCCCACGCCTGAGTCTAAAAAACCAATTGGTCGATTATCCATAAGTTCTTCTTTCTAAAGAAGGGACTGGGTGCAAGGCCCAAATCCCCATTCAGTTATCTCTTTAAAAATCAAATTTTATACTGTTTGAACAGCTTATTTTTTCTTTTTAGCATTTTCAAGTGCTGCTTTTTGTTGATTTTTAATTTGACGATACACTTGTTGTACCTTTGCTTCATTTGGTTTTTGTCCATTTGCAGATAGCATTGTACGAACCGCATCAATATTCAAACGTGGATTGTCTGCAAATTCTTTTTCAATTTGTTTGCGAACTAGATACATTCCAGCGAGCATGCCACCAAAGAAAGCCAGAATAATCAACAAAATAGCTAATAGTAAATTCATAAATATGTAATCCTCTTTTCCCTTTTTACATCTTCTTATTATATCAAAAATTGTCTATTTTTCAAAATCAAAGCCATACAAAGTTGCGAAGTAATCCTCTGGTATTTCAGCACGCCGAATCATTCGTACACCGCCGTCTTCTTCCAGTAAAATTTCAGCTGAACGAAGTTTAGCATTGTACTGATAACCCATTGAAAAACCATGTGCTCCTGTATCGTGAATCACTAAGGTATCCCCAATATTAGTAATCGGCAGTTCGCGCTGAATGGCAAATTTATCATTATTTTCACAAAGACTGCCGACCACATCCACTATTTCTGTCGGTCCGTCTGGGTGATCCATATTTGTAATATGATGATAAGCGCCATACATAGCAGGACGCAGCAGGTTCACTGCTGAAGCATCTACACCAATGTAAGTGCGATAAGTCTTCTTTTTATGCAATACTTTCGTCACCAATAATCCATGAGGGGCCAGCATAAAACGTCCCAGTTCCGTAAAAATTTTAACCTTTCCTAAACCTGCAGGTATTAAAATTTCCTCATAAACTCGGCGAACTCCTTGCCCAATCGCTAAAATGTCATTTGCTTTTTCTTCTGGACGATAAGGAACGCCTACTCCGCCTGAAAGATTGATAAAATCCAGGTCCACATTGGTCTCAGCTACGACCTCAACGGCTAATTCAAATAGCTGACGGGCTAATTCAGGATAATAATGATTCGTAACAGTATTAGAAGCTAATAAGGCATGAATCCCAAATTTTTTAACGCCCAAATTTTTTAAATCTTTAAATGCTTGGATGAGTTGTTCTTTGGTCATCCCGAATTTGGCTTCTTCTGGAGAATCCATAATATCTGTTCCCAACTCAAATACACCGCCTGGGTTATAGCGGCAAGAAATGATTTCTGGAATGCTCGCCACTTCCTGTAAAAATGCAACATCTTCATAAGCATCAAGATTGATAGTAGCTCCCAATTCACGCGCAAATTGTATTTCTTCTGCAGGCGTATCATTGGACGAAAACATCATGTCATTTCCTGAAAAGCCTACTTTTTGGCTCATCAAAAGTTCTACATAGCTGGCACAATCTACTCCACAACCTTCTTCTTTCAAGATTTTCAAAATAGTCGGATTCGGAGTTGCTTTCACTGCAAAATACTCTTTAAATCCTTGATTCCAAGAAAAGGCTTTCTGAAGCGCACGAGCTGTCTCACGAATTCCTTTCTCATCATATAAATGAAATGGAGTTGGAAATTGAGTTGTGATTTCAGCTAACTTTTCGCGACTAAGAAATGGTTCTTTCATAGCAAGTCTCATACTTTCTTTTCATTTGCTTTATTATATCATAAAAGAAGAAGCCACAGCCATAAAAAAGAAGCTGGAACCAGTCCAACTTCTAATTCTTACTTTTAATTATCTCTTCCAAAAATACGAAGAATGCTGAGGAACAGATTGATAAAATCAAGGTAAAGGCTTAAGGCGAGTGAAACTGCCCAACCAGCTGCTACATTTCCGCCTGATTGCTCATAGACATAGCGGATTCGTTGATTATCCCAAGCAATCAATCCAGAGAAGATAATCACACTAATAATGCTAATGATGAAATCTAGTCCAGAACTTCTAAGGAAAATATTCACCAAACTAGCGATGATAACTCCAATTAGACCTGCAATAAAGGATCTGCCCAGACCAGAAAGATCTTTTTTGGTAAATTTCCCAATCAATGCCATAGCAAAAAACATCGCTGAAGAAGTAATGAAGGCTGCTAAAACCGTTGCTTGTGTGTAAAGAGCCAACACTAAACTAATCGTAAAGCCATTTAAAGCCGAATAAACTAGAAAAGTTGGCAATGCAGCTGGATTGTTTTTGGCAGACATTCCTGAAGCTACCCAGACAAGAACTAACTCAGCAAAAATTGCCAAATAAAAAATCCAACTATTCGCCATTATTACTGAATAAATCACATCTTGAAATATTGTTAACATCAAAGCCGAGACAAGGGCAGAAATGCCAATCCCCATACCGACTAATGAATAAACTTTAGCGTAAAAACTATTGATACCACTATTTTCTTGAATAACTGTATTGTTCATAAGCTCTCTCCTTTATTATGATATGTTACGATTTTAACATTTTTCGATGAAAAAGTCTTCTTTTAGCCATTCTTTTCCGAACTGGCGCCATGGCTTCCTTGATCGCCCAGTATTTATCCACCATGGTGACAATATAGCCTTCTTTATACCGTGGTGGTGCCAATGTTGCTCCCCACATGTGTTTGATAATGATGTCTTCTTCCACTTTATTTAAATTGGTTACTTTCCGTGCATTTCGTACTGCTAAGCGAGGGTGTACCCAAGCATGACTTTTATTAAATTTCGTTTCCCGCCAATCATAATAAAACATATCGTGCAGAAGTCCGCCACGTGCGGTACTTTTTGCATCCCAACCTAATTTTTTAGCAATTTTATAACTCGTATAACTAACATGAATCGAATGCTCCAAGCGATTGGAATAAATATGATGTGTTATGGTTTTTAATTTCTGGACGCGTGGTTGAGCAATCAATTGTCCAACATGATCCATATACTCTTTATCTTCTCTATAAAGCATAGAACCACCTCCATGTGCTTTAAATTATAAATATATTTCTAAATTTTAACTTAAAGAAAAGATGAGAATTCCTGCTGCCACGGCGACATTTAAACTCTCAGCTCGTCCTTTCATCGAAATATGAATGAGGTAATCAGCTGCTTCTGCCATTTCAGAACTAATCCCCTGACCTTCATTTCCCAACACAAGAGCAAAATCCGACAGTGGTGCTAACTCCCGATAATCCATCGAATCTTTTGAAAGTGTCGTTGCCAATATCGGAAATTGTACTTGTTTAGCAAGGTCAAGAAAATCTGCTGTTTTTACTCGATAAATAGGCAAATGAAAATGACTGCCTTGCATGGAACGCAGAGTTTTCAGATTGTAAATATCTGCTGAATGCTGCGAAATAAACACCCCATCATAGCCAGCCGCATCAGCTGTTCGGATAATCGTGCCCACATTCCCCGGATCCTGCACATCTTCTAAAAAGAGATATTTCCCTTTGAGAACTGAAGGAATCGTCGCTTCCTCAAAAGCAAGCTCTGCTACAATGCCCTGCGGTGTTTTGGAATCAGCTAAATCCGCCAAAATTTCTGCCGTCACTACATAAACTTGAGGAAAATCCTGCACTCTGTCAACAAATTCTTCTAAAACAAAGATATGCCTAATTTTAGCTTGTGCATTGACTGCTTCTTCAAATAAATGCCAACCCTCAATTAAGTATGAGTCTTTCCGATATTTTTTTTGAAGTAATTTTTTAGTATTTTTTACCACATTATTCGCTTTTGAGGTTATAATATTCATAGAACTATTATATCACAAAAAGGAGGTTCACATGCAAAAAGTAAGAATGATTGCACAAGGTCGCGTGCAAGGAGTTGGCTTTCGTTGGGGTGTTTACACACTTGCCACAGAAATTGGCGGTATCACAGGGCGTGTCTGGAATAATGAAGATGGTACCGTAGAGATTTTGGCGCAAGCAGAAAACTCTGCCCTTATGGCAAAATTTATCCAAGAAATCCGCAAAGGGCCAACGCCATTTTCAAAAGTCAACTATTTAGATGTTACAATGACGAATTTTGAATCCTATTCAGATTTTAAAATTGCAAATTAAGTCCTAAGAACTATTGTATATTTAGGAAAAAAACAGTAGAATAGAAAGGTATTATTTTTTAGAAAAAGGAAACAAACACGTGAAAAAATTAAATCGTATTTTATTCTCAGGATTAGGGTTATCTATGCTTCTGCTGCTCTCAGGATGTGTGCAAGTAAAAGATGGTAAGCCTGCTGGGTTTGTCTGGGATATCATTGGAAGACCAATGAGCCTTGCCATTCAGTATTTTGCTAATAACATGGGGCTAGGTTTTGGTGTTGCTATTATCATTGTTACCCTGATTGTGCGGCTGATCATTTTGCCACTAGGACTTTATCAATCATGGAAAGCAACCTATCAATCTGAAAAGATGAACTACTTGAAGCCTATTTTTGAGCCTATCCAAGAACGTATGAAAAATGCTGAAACACAAGAAGAAAAACTGGCTGCTCAGCAAGCACTCATGGCTGCTCAAAAAGAAAATGGTGTCAATATGCTCGGAGGTATCGGATGTCTTCCTCTCCTGATTCAATTACCATTTTTCTCTGCCCTTTATTTCTCTGCTCAATACACTGAAGGAGTAGCTAAGAGTGTCTTCCTAGGAATTCCACTCGGAAAAGCCAGCATTCTTCTCACCATTATCGTCGGAATTTTGTATTTCATTCAATCTGCTTTGACCCTTGTCGGCGTTGATGAGGTTCAAAAAGAGCAAATGAAGAAAATGATGTACATGAGCCCGCTCATGATTGTCATCTTCTCGTTCACAGCTCCAGCAGGTGTTACACTTTACTGGGTAGTCGGTGGTTTCATCATGATTATCCAACAATTGATTATCAATCATTACATCCGTCCTCAACTCAGAAAACGCGTAGCTGAAGAATACAAAAATAATCCACCTAAAGCCATTAAAAATTCTGGTCGTAAAAAAGATGTGACACCTCAAGCACAGGCCGTTATTGAAAATAGAAAACAAAATAAAAAGAAAAATCGTAACGCTGGGAAACAACGTTCAAGATAAACAAAAAGGCTGGAACAATCATTCCAGCTTTTTGCTTGCCATTCAATCAGAAAAGCATCTCACTATATGAAATAGTCCTTATCTTTTCAAACATCAACTTGAACGATAGAATATTCTCATTTAAACATAAAATTACCAAAATTCGCGAACAAAATCATTTTCTAAGCGTTCACTATAGAACAATTCTGACAATGATTTGTCATCAAAAATACGTAGCAAATTTTTTAAATCATAAGCCAATTCGAGAGTGTCCAAGTCTTCACGCGCCACCCACCTAACTTCACCTTCTTCTGATGAACGGAGATGTCCTGAAAATTCATTTGTGCGATAAAGAAAGACCAGATAACGAATACCTTCCGCCGTGTACCAATGTTTCATACCAACCAGTCTAGGACGATGGATTGTTAATCCCGTTTCCTCATATACTTCACGCACAACTGCTTGGTGGAGACTTTCTTTTTCTTCTATATGTCCGCCAGGTAGAGCTGCTCCTGACCAAGAATACCGTTTTGGGTCCCGAATCTGCATAACAATACGATTCTGATCATCTTCAATCAGACACATGTTGGTTAAAATCACTTGGGACTGATGGGACATATTTCCCTCCTCTATGTCTTACTGAGACGCGCCCCGTGATTGTGATGATACCATGGGGCTCGTTTTCTTTTTTTAATTATGCTGTTTTTTCGACTTTTAGGATTTTTACATCATAACTACCAATAGGTGTTTCAACTGTAGCTGTGTCACCTGTTTTCTTGCCAATTAGAGCTTGTCCAATAGGACTTTCATTAGAAACCTTTCCAGCAAAAGCATCTGCTCCTGCTGCACCCACAATCATATAGACTTCTTCATCCGTTTCACCAACTTCTTGAATCGTAACGGTCTTACCAATAGCAACTTCATCTTGTGCTACTGCATCACTATCTACAATTTCAGCATAGCGAATCTTGGTTTCCAGACTTGAGATTTGTCCTTCAACAAAAGCCTGTTCATCTTTGGCTGCTTCATACTCACTGTTTTCTGATAAGTCACCATAAGAACGAGCAATTTTAATACGTTCTACCACTTCTGGACGGCGAACTAGTTTTAATTCTTCTAATTCTTTTTCAAGTTTTTCCTTTTCTTCAAGGGTCATGGGATAAGTTTTTTCTGCCATTATTTTTTCTTCTTTCTATTTTTAAAATAAAGAGGGAGTGGGACAGAACTCAGCTTGAAAATTTTAGTTCCTAGTCTCACCCCCGCAGGGTTGCTCAACAGTCTCCCAGACTGTTGAGGTGGTGGATAAAGAAAACAAAGTTTTTGTCAAAAGTGTTCTACCAAGCTTGAAAAACAAACAACTTTGAGATTTGCTTTACAAGTTCTATCCGCCACCTCAAAGCAATGCTTTGAGCAATCAGTAGCTGCGTCGTTGGTTTATTATAACTATATACTTTATACTTTGAAGCTGGAAACTTTCGTCCCAGCTTCTTTTTAATATTCGCTTGCTTTGCAAGGTGCATTCTTCAACTAGTCTAAAATACGCTTGTAGCAATCTTTTTAGACTTATACATCATTGCTCAGAAGTAGAACAAAATCAAGTTTTAAAAGTTACGTTTGTCCCACTTCTCTAATTCGAACTACTTGATTGTGTCAATTTACTATTAACATGTTCTTGAACATTTTTTTCATGTTCTTCATAGGTATTTGCGAAATAAACATTTCCTGTTTCTGTATTGGCTACGAAGTAAAGATAATCCGTTTTGGCTGGATTAACAGTCGCTTCAATAGCAGAAAGACTAGGATTGTCTACAGGACCAGGCATTAAACCGGTATTTTTATAAACATTGTAAGGCGAATCAATATTAGTATCAATCGCAGCGTCTTCTGCTAAGGTTGTCTTTTGACCAAGCTTCCCTTGAGCATACAAAATTGCAATATTACTTTGCAAAGGCATGTTTTGATTTAAACGATTGTAAAAGACACTTGCGATGTTTTTTCGGTCTTGATCTGTTGAACCTTCTTTTTCAACCAAGGACGCAATTGTCAAAACATCATGCACAGTCAAGTTCTTTGAGGCTAAAACATCATAATATTGCGACATGGTTTTATCCATTGCTGCTAACATTTGGTCAATGAGCGTTTCAGCAGTTATGCTGTCGGTCACATTGTAAGTAGCAGGGAAAAGATAGCCTTCTAAGCGATACTTAACACCGCTCTCTTTTTTAGCTAAATTGCCTAATAAGTTTGGATATTTTGTAGCTTCCTGAGTGATAAAATTATCATCTTGCACTTTCTTTAAGAACGTATCCGAAGACAATTTATTTTTCTTCAACTTCGCAATCGTTTTTGCAATTTGGTCAATCGTATATCCTTCTGGAATGGTTAATTTTTCCATTGAAGGATCCTGCGGAGTATCCGTTCCACCTTGCTGTAGCTTTTTAGCAATCGTATCCAAACTCATGCTCTTTTGCAGATTGTAATAACCCGATTGGAAATCTGCATAGTTATTAAACTTAGCATAATAGCTAAAAATCTGAGCATTTTTGATCAAACCAGCTTTTTCCAAGACCGTTCCAATTGCTTTGGTGCTCGATCCAGTCGGAATCTTAACCGTCACATACTTTGTATTTTTCGCATCAACTGGTTGTAAAGCTGATGTAACATAGCGATAAGCAAAGAAACCAGTTAAACCAATCCCTAAAAGTAGCAAAATTAAGACCGTTTTGACGATTTTTCCGGCAATTTTATTTTGACGCTTCTTCGTGTTAATCGTTTGAGCAGTCCGATTTGAACGAGAAAGTTTCTTTGTATCTTGCTCCGTTCCGTAAACTGCAGGTTGAACTAATTCTTTTGGAACCTTGGTTTCTTCAACAGCCTGATTGGTTGGGTAAGAAACAGGGACTTTCGTCGTATGAGTATTAAACTCTTTTTCTTCTTCCCTAGCTACTGCTTCGGCTTCTATTTGTTCAATGGTTGGAAGGGGACTTTCTAAAGGAGCTGGCTCTGGTTCGCCACTTTCTTCTTTTTGAACTTTTGGTATATCCTTTTCAGAAGCAGTTGCTTTCTCTTCTTCCTGTGCAGAAGGAAGCACAGATTGACCCAAACCTAACTTTTCCTGCAAGTCATTAGATTCTTCTACAGGTTTTGGTTGTTCAGTTCCCTTTGCTTTAGCCAAGTCGCGCAGAATCTGCTCTTTAAAACTCAGCCCTTCTTTTTCTTGTGAATCTTCAGCCAAATAGTTGACCTCCTTGTTCAATATCCCTACTATTATATCTTAAAAGGTAAAGAAAAGCAATAAGAGAATGCCTTTCTTTCAAGCATTCTACAGAATAATCAATTCTTTTCTCCACTATTTGGGAGTTTTCCAAAGCATATCATACCAAACTTCACCTGCATAGGTAGATTGGGATACGCCCTCGTTGATAAAACCATGTTTTTCATAGTAAGCGACCAAATAATCATGACAAGTTAAGTTGATTCCCAAACGCTGGTCGCGAATAGCAATATCCTTCATTGCATTCAACAAACTGCGACCTAATCCCATATTCTGAGCATTTTTATCAATAGATAAACTGGTCAACGAAATATAATGGTCTGTCAAATGACTATAATCTTCTACCTCAGAAGTAAAGGATTGATCTACTAAATGGCGTTCTGGACGAACAGGTCCTTCAAGGTAGCCTAAAATCTGACCGTCTCGTTCAGCTACTAAGAAACTGGTTGTTAGTTTTTGGATATGGGCTTCCAAAATCTCTCGACTCAGAGCTTCTTCTGGTCCAAAGTTTTCCCATTCAATAGTCGTAATAGCATCCAAATCTGCTAAATTTGCCTGTCTAATCTTCATTTTCCCTCCTTAAAATATGGATTATCCCAAACAAGTTCATATAAAATAGCATGGCTATCTCCCCTTTCAGAAATTCCTTCATTTATGAAAGCATTCATTTCGTAGTAAGAAATCAACTCATCCGAACAAACCAACTGAAGACCTTTCTGATTTTGTGCAACAGCTATTTCTTTGTAAGCAGCTAAAAGCAAAGTTCCCAGTCCCTGCTCTTTAAAATCTAGATGAATGGATAAGCGCTGAATCGTCATAAAATCAGAATCTTGCTGCCACTTTGACGAATTGTCTATCATTTCCTTTGTCAAATGACGTGAAAAAACGGCTGCCCCTACAAGGTAGCCAGCTATTTTCTCATTTAATTCCGCTATTAAAAAGTTCGTTTGCCCCTGTTCAATCCATTTTTGGATTGTTTCTGCACCAGCTGCTTCTGTGGAAAAATTCGCCTCCTCAATCGCAACGATTGCCTTCCAATCTTCCAAAGAAGCTTCTCGAAGGGTGACTTGTGGTATTAGATTACTGGACATTGCTTGTCAAATTGGATAGCAAACGTTCAAAAGAATATTCATAAGTCTGAATATCCCCAGCTCCCATGAAAACATAAACAGCATTTGGGTGTTCTAACAATGGCGAAACATTGTCAACAGTAATAATTTCTGCCTTTTTGATAATTTTTTCAGCTAAATCTTCTACTTTGACATCTCCGTGGTCCACTTCACGCGCAGAGCCATAGATTTGCGCCAAATAAACGGCATCGGCTTGATTCAAAGCTTCGGCAAATTCGTCCAAAAGCGCAATGGTTCTGGTAAAAGTATGTGGTTGGAAAATCGCAACAATTTCTTTACTTGGATATTTCTGGCGAGCTGCGTCCAAAGTCGCAATAATTTCAGTTGGATGATGCGCAAAATCATCAATAATTGTTGTCCCATTAACCACTTTTTCAGTAAAACGACGTTTCACACCACCAAAAGTGACTAAATGCTCCCGAACTAAATTTAAGTCAAATCCAGCTGTGTACAATAAACCAATAACAGCTGTTGCATTCATAATATTGTGGCGACCAAAGCTAGGAATCTTGAATTCTCCTAATTCTTGCCCACGGAAAGAGACTTTAAAGCTAGAGCCTGTCGTAGAACGGAGTAAGTCATGAGCGATAAAGTCATTACCTTCCTTAAAGCCATAGTAATAAATAGGAGCGTTAGCTGTGACCCGGCGCAATTCTTTGTCTTCACCGTAAACAAATAACCCTTTGCTAACTTGCTTAGCATAATCATTAAAAGCATTGAAAACATCTTCTAAGCTGGTGAAATAATCTGGGTGGTCGAAGTCAATATTCGTGATAATTGAATATTCAGGATGATAAGGCATAAAATGACGTTCGTATTCATCTGCTTCAAATGCAAAGTATTTCGCATTTGCAGAGCCGCGCCCCGTCCCGTCACCAATCAGATAGCTAGTATCCGTAATGTTTGACAAAACGTGTGCTAACATACCCGTCGTTGATGTCTTTCCATGTGCCCCTGCCACTCCCATGCTGACAAAATCACGCATGAAAGTTCCCAGAAATTCATGGTAGCGCTTATAAGCAATTCCATTTGCATCAGCATAGGCAATTTCAATATTATTATCCGGACGAAAAGCATTTCCTGCAATGACTTCTACATCTGCTTGAAGGTTTTTTTCGTCAAAAGGCAGGATTTTAATCCCTGCTTGCTCTAAGCCACGTTGTGTAAAATAATATTTCTCCACATCGCTTCCCTGAACGTGATGTCCCATTTGATGCAGCATCAATGCTAAAGCACTCATTCCAGAGCCTTTAATCCCGATAAAATGATAGGTTTTTGTCATAATTTCTCCTTAAATACTAAGAGCGTTAAATTTAGTGAAACCAAGTTCACACAAAAATAATTGCTCTTGTCAACGTTCGATTATTTTTCTTCCAGTCGTGTTAAATTTAGCTCTTGCGCTATCCGGCGCTCTCTTTGGCTTTGCAATTCTTTTTTATTGTAAATTTGACTTGTTTTTAAAAAGTCATAATTATTTTTAGCTTTTTTGGGTAATTCATTTGGTTGATGTACAGAAGGCTCCGTCTTGATATCTGCCAAAATATATTGGTCCTGTTTCAAATTCCGACTATATTTTGCCAGTTCACTACCATTTTCCTTTTGGAAAAATGCTGTTGGTTGATGTGAAATAGCTGTGTTACCATTCGTAACGGCAGGATAAGAGCGCTTTTTAGAAGTAAAATCCGATGTCAAATAAGCTGCCGAACGTTTCTTTTTCAAATCCGCTCTGGCTTCTTCTCTAGCCAATTCAGCATAGCTTTTTGGGGCAGGTTTGGCGACTTCATCAGACGGAATAGCTGAAGTTGCTTGGTAAGCTTTTCCTTCTTTTACTTGACTATCTGCAATTTTCTTTACAATTGGTTCCCATTCTAAATAATTTTTATCAACATAGTCACCATTAATATTGCTGATAAGATCACTTTCATCGTAAAGATTCATACGCGGCATTTCTGATAGCATGACTTCATCGTCAGAAATCAATGGAAAAGATTTTTCTTTCATTAGCACATTTCCTTTCAACACCTCATTATAACCTATTGGTGCTATTTTTCAAGTGTTTCTGTAGAAATTCCTAGAATTTCTCGTATTTCAGCAACGGTTAGGCTGTTACGGGATTCTGTTCCATCTAGGATAGTTGATACGAGATGGCGCTTGCTTTCCTGCAATTCTTGAATTTTTTCTTCGATTGTGCCTCGCGTAATCAGGCGATAGACTTCTACATTTCTTTCTTGACCCATACGGTGAGCTCGACCAATTGCCTGAGACTCTACTGCTGGATTCCACCAAAGGTCAACTAGAATAACGGTATCTGCACCTGTCAGGTTTAAGCCAACGCCACCAGCTTTTAGGGAGATTAGAAAAGCGTCTCCTTCCCCATTGTTGAAAGCATTTGTCATCTCTTGGCGCTCTTTTGCTGGTGTAGAACCTGTAATTTTAAATGCCTCCATTTTCATCTTTTTCAATTCTTTTTCGATAATGTCTAGCATACCTCGGAATTGAGAAAAGATTAACACACGGTGGCTTCCTGTCTGAATCTGCTCTAATAGTTCTAGCAGGCTTTCTAGTTTACCACTCTCGCCATGATAATCTTCCATAAAGAGCGCTGGGGTATCACAGATTTGGCGCAAACGCATCAAGCCGGATAAAATTTCCATTTTGCTGCGATTGAGTTCTTCCTCTGTAGAAGCAAGCACGCGCTCCTGCATTTGTTTTAACTGCGCTAGGTAGATAGCCTTTTGACTATCTGCCAGTTCATTGCGATAAGACACTTCGATGAGATCTGGTAATTCTTGCAAGACATCTTCTTTCTTTCGACGCATGACAAATGGTTTGATAAAACGAGCGACAGTTTCTGCAGGCAGTTTCAAAAAGTTCTTTTTGCTAGGTAATAATCCTGGCAAAACAATTTGAAAAATAGACCATAATTCGCTGAGGTTATTTTCAATCGGCGTTCCAGAAAGAGCAAAGGTATTTTTGACCTCAAAATTTCGTAAATGATGAGCAATCTTGGTCTGTGCATTTTTCATGACCTGCGCTTCATCTAAAAAGAGATAATCGAAGTTCAATTGACTATATTCTTCAACATCTTGACGGAAAGAAGCATAGCTTGTAATCATCACCTGATGACCTTCTGCAATCAAGTTATCTCTGACTGGCTTTAATCCATAAATGACCGCTACATCCATTTCTGGCGCAAATTTTGCAAACTCATCCAGCCAATTGTAAATTAAACTAGACGGAGCCAAAATCAAAACGTTGGTCTCTTTTTTTAGCTGACTACTTAAAAAGGCAATGGTTTGAAGGGTTTTCCCAAGCCCCATGTCATCTGCTAAAATACCGCCAAATCCATAATGGTGAAGCATAGACATCCATTTGACACCCGTTTCTTGGTAATCACGCAAAGTTGCTTCCACTTTTAACGTTGGTAGCGCAAATTCCTCTGGATGCGTCAAATCAAAGGCTAAATGGCGAAATTCCTCCGAAAAGCTAACTTTTTCTTGATCTTTAAACAATTCAGATAGCTGATAAGCAGCAATCCGCTGCGTTTGGAAAATGCCGTCTTTTCCTTTTTTAACTCGTAAATCCTGTAAGGTTTTGCTGACTCTTTTTGTTTCTTCATCAAAAACGAGCACCTTACCAGAGCGACTAATGAAATAATCATTAGCCGAAAAAAGAGCTTCTAACGCATCGTCTACTTCTGTCTGGTCAATACTTGTAAAGTCAAACCCGATATCCAACAAGCCACCATTTGTCTGAACAGAAACTGCTGGTCTTTCCACTTGGTACAAGGCTGTCAGGCTTTCTGCTACAAATACCTTTCCCAAGCGCCTAAAACGAGGGAGAATGGACGTAAAAAATGAATAAATCTCTTGTGGTTGCAATGGTGGACGAGTGCTTGTGAAATCTGCTTCAAAACCAGCAGACAGAGCTTGTTGAAAAACCTTTTGTTCTAACTGGAAATCGCTGGCAAATGGTAGTTCTTCCAACTTAAAACGAGTATCCACAACACGATTTCCATAGTCAAACTGGATTTTGAGACGAATTTCCTGAGTATCCAATAACTCGAAATCAAACAGTGGAGTAAACGTATGAATGACTAAACTTTCTGGTGCGTGAATAGAACCGACTTTGCCAAATTCTAATAGTCCTGAAGCTAGTTTTGCTTGATCGCTTGTATCAAATTGAAGGCGTTTTTTGCGATCGGTATCCACAGGCAATTCTCGAATCACCTGAATGATCCGCTTTTGTTGATCTGTCAGTTGATAGAAATGATCCCCATAAAAAATAAAGTCACCACCATATAGGATTTTATAATTTTGCTCTGTAATGGTGAGTTCGAAATAATCCAAATTTTCCTCTACTGTAAAATCATAGATGCCTACTTCAGCATGCAAATCTTGGAAAAAGACTTTGTCATAGTCATAAAGACTATATTCCAAGCGAAAATGCGGCAAATTCATGAGTCGATTTACGCCTTCTTCAAACAGACTAGACGGAAAATAAAGATGTCTAGCAGCATTTGGAAAGATAAAAGAAGCATCTTGATCCTGCTGATAAGAAACAAGTCCTCGTAAAAACTGGATCACCTCTTGACTAGCTTCATCGAAGGCAGCCAATTGCATTTTTTCATAATAGTGCTTGCCGATTTGATAATAATCGCCTTTTTCAATAATCTTTAAAAAAGCACGAATATCTCGGATAACATAGGAGCGCTCATCTGGTAAACGACTGATGCGCAAGGTCCACAAAAATTGTCCTGTATAATCATCTTCTTGCCCGACCGCAGACAGTTCATAGCGGACGGCTACTTCTTCTGTCTGGAGGATTTTATCCAAGAAGAGACTGCCAAAAGAAACCTTCGTTTGAGTTTCTTCTGAAGTTGTTTGCTCCTCTTCAAGATTAGTCAAAACGACTTTTCCTTCAGGGTCATTTTTAAGAAAATATTCTAAACCTGCTAGATGAGCACAGTATTTCTTTTTTTGAAAAAAATCACAGGCGCAAAAAATGGCTTCATCATCCAAGCTATATCGCAGATTGTGATTTTCCACTCGGCTGTAAATCATCTGATCTTTCACTTTGAGAATTTCAATTTTACCTGCTTCGTAAAGGGCTATCCCTTCCGTCCGAATCTTCCCAGGAATCAATTTTGCCATAAGTACCACCTTTATTTTATCTATTCATTATACCATATTTTCAGCATAAAGAAAAAAAGCAAGGTTCTCCTCGCTTTCTTTTAGAAAATGTCCTCGTTGAGCTTTTTATAGCATTTAGTGCGTGCAATCAACACTTTCATAAAACCGACTAGCAATATTGTATTGCCTATTACTAAGAATACTAAAAAGAGCCAAATTCCCAGTAAAAGTAGAGAGAATTTTGTTATCATAAGCCAAATGACTCCCAACGTTATAACAGCCAAGAAAAGATGGGCAATTCCTACAACGATCAGACTAAAAAGTGATAACCAATAGCGAAAACCAAACGGTTTGTACTTTCTGTCATCATAATGAGCACCACTTTAGCAATATTTATCCAATTCATATTTCTTTCTCACATAGGTACGTTAGACTAGTTATCTTGTACTGTACCACTTCTACTATTTTTATGTTCAGCCTTGTTTAGTTAGTTCCGCCCTACTTCCGCTTTCTGGCAATGAGATGAATTGGTGTCCCTTCAAATACGAAAGCTTTTCGGATTTGATTTTCTAGGAAGCGCATATAAGAAAAGTGCATGAGCTCTTCTTCATTGACGAAAATAACAAAGGTTGGCGGTTTAGTCGCGACTTGTGTCGCATAGAAGATTTTCAGCCGTTTCCCTTTGTCGGTCGGTGTCGGATTAATCGCAATGGCATCCATGATGACGTCGTTGAGAACAGCTGACGGAATGCGAGTATTTTGACTTTGACTAATTCTCTTAATCATGCCTGGCAATTGATGCAAACGTTGCTTAGTCAGAGCTGATACAAAGACAATCGGTGCATAAGAGAGATACTGAAATTGGTCGCGAATATCGGCTTCCCAATTTTGCATGGTCTTGTTATCTTTTTCCAGCGTGTCCCACTTGTTAACAACGATAATAATTCCTTTACCTGCTTCATGAGCAAAACCAGCAATCCGCTTATCATACTCGCGAATCCCCTCTTCAGCATTGAGCACCATGAGCACAACATCGGAACGGTCAATGGCTCGCATAGCTCGCATAACAGAATACTTCTCTGTATTTTCATAGACCTTACCTGACTTACGCATACCCGCTGTATCAATCATAGTAAATTCTTGTCCCTCATCGTCCGTAAAGACCGTATCAATCGCATCACGAGTAGTACCAGCCACAGGACTAGCAATAACACGATCTTCTCCTAAAATCGCATTGATTAGGCTAGACTTGCCGACATTGGGACGACCGATGAGGCTGAATTTAATCATGTCTGGATTTTCAGCTGCTTCTTCATTGGGGAGATTTTCAACAATGGCATCCAGGACATCTCCTGTCCCAATCCCATGAACGGAAGAAACGGGATAAGGATCACCCAAACCAAGCGCATAAAAATCAAAAATTTCACTGCGCATCTCTGGATTATCTACTTTATTGACCGCTAAAATAATTGGCTTGTGGGTCTTGTAGAGCATGCGAGCCACATATTCATCCGCATCTGTAATACCTTCTTTTCCAGACACCACAAAAACGATGACATCCGCTTCCTCCATAGCAATCTCTGCTTGGTGCTTGATTTGCTCCATAAAAGGTGCATCTACGTCATCAATCCCGCCTGTATCAATCATGCTAAACTTGCGATTCAGCCAATCAGCCGTTGCATAAATACGGTCTCTGGTTACTCCTTCAACATCCTCAACAATCGAAATCCGCTCCCCGGCAATCCGATTAAAAAGCGTTGATTTGCCGACATTAGGACGGCCGACAATGGCAATGGTTGGTAAAGCCATAGTGTTCCTCTTTCTGTTTCAAGAAGCTGGGACAAAATGCTCAGCTTCGCTTGTTTATGTAGTTATAATTACAGGGCGCAGCGGTTTGGAGAAACTCTATTGACTTTAGGCAATTTAGAATTTCCCATGTACAATTACTAGACAATTAGTGCCAATCAAACACTGCTAAGTGAGGTCTAATGCGCTGATAAATCAGCTTTTATATCCCTTTTGACGTCAAGTTTTACTTGAGTTCATTTCCAACCTCGGAAGGTTTCCCAAACCTTTCGAGCTGTGCGGGGTGAACCAACAAAATCGAATTTCTTCAAAATGACCTTTTTGTCTCACTCCCTTTATTTTACAATAATTTCTTGTCTTGCAATAGATCCTGACTAGCAATATTAGGCTTTTGACCAAATTGCTTCGCTAGTCGCTCGCTCCATGTATCTGTTGCACGCTTCCCAGCATAGTCTGCCTGAATCTGATCATAAGCCTGAATAACAGACGCATCCTGTTCTTGATAGTTTTCTTCAAAAACGACTGTTTCATACGGCAGGCGTGGTTTAACAGCATGGTACTGATCCGACTTTCCCAAAGCCATTCCAAAAATAGGGTATGTATAATCTGGTAAATTAAACAGCTCTGCTATTTCCCTAGAAGCATAGCGAATCAAGCCAATGATGACCCCGCCATATCCCAGACTTTCAGCCGCCAAAAGAGTATTCTGCGCGACCAGACTAGCGTCAACAGAACTAATCAGAAGATTCTCCACTCCTTGTGAGTAAAAGGTATCCGTATGAAGTCGCACACCTTTCTCAGCTCGATTGAGGTCTCCGATAAAAAGAAGAAAAACAGACGACTGACGAATAGCCTCCTGAGGCACCAAATCAAACAAAGCTACTTTCTTTTCTTGATTGCGAACAACAATAATCGAATAAGATTGGAAATTCTTCCAGCTAGAGGCTGCTCGACCAGCATCAATAATCGCCTTCAAATCCTCATCTGAAATCTGCTCATCTGTAAAACGACGAACAGAAGTATGCTTTTTCATCAAATCAATCGTTTCATTCATCGGCGATTTTCTCCTTCCAGACGAACTTCCTCTGCTAAGAATTTTATTCTTTCCATGACACGACGAGCCTGCCAAGTTTCATCTCCGTTTTTGGATGTCGCAAAATGCCGTTCCAAATCCGCAAAATTAAAATTCGATGTAAAGAAAGTTGGCAAATTTTCCTGCATCCGGTGCTGTAAAATAACCTGCAAAATCTCATCTCGCATCCACGGACTTGATTGCTCCGCACCAATATCATCCAAAATCAATACTTGCGCTACTTTTACTTCATCAATCTTTTCCTTAACGAGACCAGAAGAAATAGCATTCTTTACATCCAAAACAAAACTAGGATAATGAAGCAAGGTCGTGGAAACACTGCGTTTTTCCGACAAATCATGTGCTAAGGCTGCCATCATGTAACTTTTTCCCACGCCAAAATCACCATAAAGGTAAATCGCTTTTTTGTAGTTTGGATAATCTGCCACAAAATTCGTCAGCAACTCAAAAGCCTTGTAACGACCAACATCGTCCAAATCCACTTTTGCCAAACTAGCTTCCTTGAGACTAGCCGGAAGACTAATTAAATTTAACCGTGCATTGATAGTTGCTTGTTTCTGCGCTTCGACTAGTTCTGGAGTTTCTTCATAAGAAACGTCTGCATACCCCTCATTCTTCACCAATATCGGCTTATAGCCTTTGGCAATATACGCTTTATCACCTAGCAAGAAACGGTTTCGCTCAGAAATATACTGATTAAACTTAGAAATGCTTCGTTTGATTTCAGCAGGTGTCAATCGCTCAGACTGGATAAAAGCCGCCACATCTGGATCGGCAACGATTTGTTTCACCAACTCTTCATAGTCAAATTGACGAGCTTGTTTCCTATGCGCCATCGTTTGTCCAACACTCTCCATCTAGTCACCTCCTTGGTCTAATTTCGCTAAAAGTTTTCTCTTTTGCTCCTCTAGCTCAGCCTGCTTTTCAGCACTTGTTTCATTCTTATAGTCAGGATTGCTCCAGTCGGGAACATTGCTCTTTGAAGTAGCCGTTTGATTTGCTTTTTTGCTTGGTTGTTGATTTCGCTCACGAATCCACAAAACTGCTTCTTCTGCTGATGCCACCTCCTGATATGAAAAGTCATTTGCTACTTTCAAAGCGTATTTTTCATTGAGATTAGCCGAATCCACTTTGTTAAAAGTCAACAGCAAAATCACATTGATCACTTCATCTAACAGTCCCAAATTTGCCAATTCTTGCAAACACTGACGTTCTCCTCGTGTGATTGTCGCATGCTTTGTTTTTTTGATTTCTGCCAAAAACTGCATGGCTGACCTACTCTTAGCCTCTCGAATAATCGTTTGTTCAGCATTAGAAAATCCACTTGCAGCAGGCTTTTGATTTAATTTTTGCTTCATTCGCTTGGTTGAAATCACATGACCGACAGCCGTTTCCTTAGCCAACAAATAGGTCTCATACCAAGTCCAATTTTGTTGCTCTGAAATAGCAAAGAGTACCAGCAAATCTTCTTTTTCGTTTTCAAAACGCAAGTTTTCTCGCGCCATCAATTGTTTAAAGTAATCCAAGTCAAAATGATTCTGTTTTGATTGCGGCTCTACCTTTGCATCTTCCACTTGAAAAATCTCTGACAGCTTCACATCTTGCTTCTCACCACTTGGGTGACTAGGCAACAAAGCTTCTACTGCAGCTTCACCAATCTTCTTTTCTAACAGACGCTTGTAAACAGGATTGCTTAAAAACTCACCAGACGATAATGTGGGCTGCAAATAGACCTGAAAATGATTCTCTGCATGATAAAGCTCTACTAACTGCATAGCGGACAACATTTCTAAACTTTTTTGCAAGGCATTCATCCCCAGATTGAGATGATTCAAAATGTGCCCAAAAGTATAAGATGATTTTCCATTATCCCAAAAAGCAAGAAAATACTGATAGATAGAGGTTGCATGAAACCCTAAAATTGGCAAATATAGACGAATCAAATTGGTGCTGTCCTGACTAATCAGATTATTCTTCACAAAAGAAAATTGATCATTCGGTTTCATCTATTGTTCCTTTTTCTTTTTCGCTGTTTTTGTAATCTGTTTCAAGAGGCTTTCCAGCTCGCTCACATCTTTAAAGCTACGATAAACACTAGCAAAACGAACATAAGTAATTTCATCTAAATCCGCCAACTCTTCCATAACCAAACCACCGATATACTCGCTTGCGATCTCATTTTCATTACTACTGCGCACTTTTTGCTCAATTCGGCTAACAATTGCTTCAATCTCATCACTAGAAACAGGACGTTTTTGCGCCGAACGAATGATTCCATTAAAGATCTTATCTCTTGAAAATTGTTCTCTCGTGCCATCTTTTTTTACGACAACAAGTGTCCGTTCTTCTACACGTTCATAAGTCGTAAAACGATATTGACATTCATCACACTCACGACGACGACGAATTGTGTTGCCATCTTCTGCTTGCCGACTGTCAATAACACTTGATTTACTACCACCACACTTAGGACAACGCATCTGCTTCCCTCCTGAATTCTTAATACTTCATTATACCATGTTTTAAGAAATAACAAAAGATAGGAACTTCCTCACGAAAACATATAATAATCCGTTATCCTATTTACTTCTCTCAAGAAATTTTATATAATAATTGTAAACGTTATCATTTCAAGGAGAATTATAATGAAAAGATTTTTTTCTGTTGCCTTTTTTAAAGACAAAAAGAATATTGCTATTCTAGCTTTAATTGTTCTTTTGTTGGTTTCCTTTTCTACCAAAGGAAACCAGCGCGAAAATGGAGAAGAATATAAAGTACAGATTCAAAAATTAACAAAAAGCAATGAAAAAGCCGCTAAAGATTACAAAGCATTAAAAAATGAGTTTGACTCCTACAAAAGAGAAAACGAGCAATATATTGCTATAGGTAGAAAAGAGAAACAGGCAAAGAAGGAGAAGGCCGCTGAGGAAGAGAAGAAAAAGGAAGCGGAAAAAGCTAAGCAAGAAAAAGCAGCAAAAGAACAAGAAATAGCTAAACAAGCGGAAGAAAAACGAAAACAAGAAGAAGCAGCTGCCGCTCAAGCGCAGCAACAACAAGAGGCTGCTGCAGCACAAGAAGCTCAACAGCAGGAACGAACCGTTTATGTAGCTCGTAACGGAACTGCTGATGTTTATTGGTACAACTTAGATAATATGCCACGCAATACACGGTTTGACAGAGTAGTCACCATGACCGAGGCCGACGCTATCAATGCTGGAAAACACCACACCTCTAAAGAATGACAATCAAAAACGGGAAGTTCAAGATAAAACTTCCCGTTTTTGATTGTTAAAATGCAACTTCTGCTTCTAACCCAAAATGGTCACTAACGACAGGTGTTGCTTTGCCGTCAAAAACAACAGCAGATTTTTTAACGTTAAAATCTTTACTCGTAAAGATATAATCAATTTTTAGAGCATCCTTGTTTCCAGCCCAGCCGGCAATATCGCCTTCAACTGTTGCGGTGCCAACGACTGTAGCAGCAACGGCATGACTGTCTTGCAAAGCAAGTGGACTTTTTAGAATGTACTGATAGCCCTCATAACCGACAGGATTGTTAAAATCTCCCATCAATACTAGAGGCATATCGCGTTGCAACAATTCTTTTTCTACTTGTCCCCATTCTTCTTGGAATCCTTTGTCCCACCAAGAAAGATGACAGGAAGTCACCGTTACAAGCCGTCCATCAACTTCTGTTTCTGCTAAGAGGACTTTTCTAGTGTGATAATCCGTTGGATCGTTGGCATCTGAAACCAATAACTCACTTGGTTTCAACGGCTTTAAGGATAAAATAGCGACTCCCTCATGAAACCGATCAAAACCAATATGATTATAAGCCCAAGACCAATGATAAATAAGACCTTTCTCTATCAATCTCTCCACGAGACAATGCGCAAAGTGGTCTTTATGAATCGCAATGGCGCCATCTACCGCATGATAAAATGGAGCCTGAACAACCTGTTCAGACTCCATTTCTTGATTGACTTCCTGCAGGCAAATGACATCATATTTTTCTTGAAGAATCCGCTCAGCTAGTTGATCTAGCTTTTTTTCTTGCTCATCTTCCATCCAACTATGAGTATTTAAAGTCAGGAATTTTGCCATGATTTCTCTTTTCTATTTACAATTCTACTTTAGCAACAACTGTTTTCGCTGCTACTTTGCCGAATGTTTCAACAGTTACAGATTTAATAGCTTGTGCATTTGTGAAGACAACAACTGTTGAAGTTTCACGACCTGCTGCTTTGATAGCTTCTAAATCAGCTGTCACAAGAAGATCACCTGCTGCAACTTTTTGCCCTTCTGCAACATGCACTTCAAATGGTTTACCTTCAAGACTGACCGTATCAAGTCCGATATGAACAAGCACTTCAAGACCATTATCAGTCAAGAGACCAAGAGCATGTTTTGTAGGGAAAATGCTTGTAATCGTACCTGCTACTGGTGAGTAGATCTTGCCATTTTCAGGTTCAACAGCAAATCCGTCACCCATCATTTTTTGAGAGAAGACTGGATCTTTGACATCTGTAATCGCAATCACTTCACCGTCTGCGACTGTCTCAACTTCTTCTGTCACGCCTTTGTAGCTCGCTTCGGCAGCTTGTGAAGCTGTCATTTGGCTCGGAAGAGTTTCAGGAATCACTTCGCCTGAGTCAAGTAAGTCTTGAATGTCAGATTTCAAAACATCCGCTTTCGGACCATAAATGGCTTGAACACCTTGACCTTTCATCACCAAGCCCATAGCTCCTTCGGCTTTCCATTGCTCTTCTGTACCAACTTTTTCTGCATCTTTAACAGTTACACGAAGACGTGTCATACATGCGTCAACATCAACAATGTTTGCACGTCCACCAAGAAGATTGATAATATTCACAGCTTGAGATGCTTCTGCTACTTTGCCACCAGCTGCGGCAGACGAAGAACTATCTTCTCCATCAGCTGTTTCATAGTTTCCGTTACGTCCTGGAGTTGCGTAGTTAAATTTCTTAATCATGAAGTTGGCAATAAAATACATTCCAACTGCAAAGAGCACTGTTACCCAAACAAAATTAATAATATCCATACCCAAACCAGCATTGATGGCTAGTGGAGTACGAGTCAGAAATTCGATTGAACCAAATGAGTGCATACGCAAGTGAACAATATCTGCCATAGCAAAGGCTAACCCTTGCACAACAGCATACACCAAATAAAGAGGTGTTGCAACAAACATAAACATGTATTCAATTGGTTCTGTAACACCTGTTAAGAAAGTTGCAAGTCCTGTTGCAATCATCATCCCTTTGTATTTATGTTTCTTATCATCATCTACATTTCGATAAATTGCAAAGGCAACCCCCATCAAAATACCAAATGAACCAATCATTTGCCCAACTTTAAAACGAGCTGGAGTAATACTATTTAGAAGATGTTGATATTGGTCAGCGTGTGAACCTTTTAAATTAACAAGGTCTGTTACCCAAGCCAACCATAATGGATCTTGACCAAATACAGTCGTTCCTTTAGCAGCCCCTGTCAACACTTCATATGTCCCACCTAATTGAGTATAGTTGATTGGAATTGTCAACATATGGTGAAGTCCAAATGGTAAAAGAAGACGTTCTAAAGTACCAAACAAGAATGGTGCGAGAATTGGAGCTGTCTTTTGAGAGTTAGCAATCCAAATACCAAAATTGTTGATTCCAGTTTGAACAACTGGCCAAAATACTGCAAGAATCAAAGCCACAATTGTAGAACGCAAAATAACAACGAATGGCACAAACCGTTTACCATTAAAGAATGAAAGCGCATCTGGTAATTTACGGTAATTATAATATTTGTTGAAAGCAGTTGCTCCAACAAAACCGGCAATGATACCAACAAACACCCCCATATTAAGGGCAGGAGCTTCAAGTACACTTACAAAATAATCAGCCACCTTAATGGTTCCACCAAAGACAGTTTTTACAGTAGCTCCTTGTTTTGTAAGAAGGTCTGAAGTTACTCCAAAAAAGACCCCTGTAATACGGTTAATTAAAATAAATGAAAGTCCGGCCGCAAATGCACCACCAGCACGTTCCTTTGCCCAGCTACCTCCAATAGCTAATGCAAACAAAATGTGAAGGTTTCCGATAACTCCCCAACCAATTTGCTCAAGAATACCGCCTGTTGTAACAAGAGCAGCTACGTTTGGATTGATCATTGGAATTGACTTACCAATACTGATCATCAAACCAGCCGCGGGCATTACTGCGATAACGACCATCAGAGCTTTTCCGAATTTTTGCCAAAATTCGAAACTGAATATGTTTTTGAATGTCTCTTTCATCATTCATATCTCCTTATAAAATTTTCCGCAAGCGCTTTCCGCAAACGTTTGCATTTATTTGACTCTTTAATTATATCATATATTTCTATTTTGTAAAGCGTTTTTATATAATATTTTAAAAATTTTTCCTATTTCTTGCTTGCAAATTGTAATAGACTAGGGAAATACGCCCATTAGAAAAGTGCAGAAAAACGATATTTCCTGCACCTCAGAGTTATTCTTGCATAGCATAACCAACACCACGCACGGTTTTTATATAACTTTTTTGCCCCACTATATCAATTTTACTACGAAGATAGCGAATATAAACATCGACAACATTTGTTTCAACAGCTCCTTCGTATTTCCACACGCGTTCTAACAACTGTTCACGGCTTAAAGCCTGATGACTTCCCATCAATGTTGCTAATAAATCATACTCTCTTCGAGTCAAAGCAATCACTTCTTCACCTCGATAAACTGTATGATTTTGCACATCAATCCGAAGATTCCGATAAGATGTTGGAACTTTCATCTGACTACAATGCTGGTCAATAAAATCACGCCCACGAAAAATGGCAGAAATTTTTTCAACTAAGTCCGTCACAATGAATGGTTCTACCATGTAAGCAACAGCAAAGCGTTGGATTTCCTCAGTATATTGAAGAATATTATCACGATTATCCAATACAATGATGACCGAAGCAGGCTTTATCACACTTAATTGTGCGGCAAATTCTGTTCCTGTCATATCGTCAAGCATAAAATTCAACAGGAATAAATCGTATTGATTAGCTCTCGCAGACGCCAAAGCATCTTTTCCTGTTTCAAAAAGATCAACTCGATAACCTTCTTTTTGTAATTCTAAGCCAATAAATTGCGCTAATTTTTTTTCTTTCTCAACTAATAAAATCCGCTTCCCCATAGCCTATCCTATTTTTCATCATACCAAGAATAGTGGTAAATTCCTTCTTTGTCCTTGCGTTCATACGTATGCGCACCAAAGTAATCGCGTTGCGCTTGAATTAAATTGGCTGGCAAGTTTTCTGCACGATAGCTATCAAAGTAAGCAATCGCACTAGAGAACGTTGGTACCGGCACACCTGCTTGAACAGCCAACGCCACTACATCACGAACAGCTTGTTGGTATTTGGCAGTGACGTCCATAAAATATTCGTCAAGCAGTAAGTTTGTAAGATCTGGATTACGTCCGTATGCATCTGTAATTTTTTGCAAGAAACGAGCACGAATGATACAACCAGCACGCCAAATAGAAGCAATTTCACCAAACGGAAGATTCCAATCCTGCTCTTTAGATGCTACACGCAATTGTGAGAAACCTTGTGCATAAGACATAATTTTTGAGAAGTAGAGGGCTTGACGAATTTTTTCAATCAATTCAGCCTTGTCTCCTTCAAATTTAAATGCAGCTGGTTTTGGAAGAACCTTGCTTGCAGCCACACGTTCATCTTTATAAGCAGAAATATAGCGTGCAAAGACAGACTCTGTAATGAGCGGAAGCGGTACACCAAAGTCAAGAGCTGATTGACTCGTCCATTTACCAGTTCCTTTATTTCCAGCCGCATCCAAAATGTAATCAACGATTGGTCCATCTTGACCTTCATCATCTTTACGAGTCAAAATATCAGCAGTGATTTCAATCAGATAGCTATCCAACTCACCTTTATTCCATTCTGTAAAGATGTCAGCCATTTCTGCTGCTGAAAATCCAAGCAAGTGTTGCATTAAATCATAGCTTTCCGCAATCAATTGCATATCACCATATTCTATCCCATTGTGAACCATTTTTACATAATGACCTGCACCGTTTGGACCGATGTAAGTCACACATGGCGCACCGTCTTCTGGTGCTTTGGCTGAAATTTCTTCCAACACGTCTGCTACTAATTCATAAGCTTCTTTTTGCCCACCAGGCATGATAGACGGTCCTTCAAGCGCACCTTTTTCGCCACCAGATACACCTGTTCCGATGAAATTGATTCCTGAATTTGCCAATTCTTCTGAACGACGAATGGTGTCTTTATAGAAAGTATTTCCACCGTCAATCAAGATATCTCCCTTATCAAGGAAAGGTAAAAGTGCCTGAATCGTTGCATCAGTTCCTGCCCCAGCTTTGACCATGAGCATGATACGACGTGGTTTTTCAATAGAATTTACAAAACTTTCCACATCATAACTTGGAACAAAGTTTTTTTCAGGGTGAGATGCAATCACATCTTCTGTTTTATTCGCTGAACGGTTGTAAATTGCTACTGTATAGCCACGAGATTCAATATTAAGGGCAAGGTTACGACCCATGACGGCCATACCAACAACACCAAAATTCGCTTTTGTCATTTTGTACTCCTCTTTTTAGTTTGTTTTATTTTATCATTTTTATGCGTGAAAATAAAGGATTTGTTGTTTTACATGAAACTATTAGCTAGCATAAATAGAAAAACATATAAGTAAAATAATTCTTAGAACCTGTCCCCGCAAAGATAGTTTTGTCAGACGAAGATTCACTCCTCAGTTAATCTAGACAAAAATTTGCAAGAATACTGAATATATTTCAAAAAACTTTAATAACGGACGAGTGACGGAAAATAGTCTTTTATATATGAAAAAGTTGTCTATAGAATACAAGCCCTTATATTTATATATGTGTGCCAATGAATTTACTAGCTAATTGATAAACCTGTCGCTCTGCTTTATTGGTTCCCCACGTCTTGAGTTCCGATTTTACAAGTTCTGGAAATTTTTTACTAATATCTTTTAAAGCATTCCCTACGGACTTTCTTACGTATTCACTAGAGTCTAATCTTAAGTTCGACAATCTTTTTATCGCTTCCTGAGGATTCTCATTAAAATAAGGTCTGCTAGTCCATATTCGTAAACCTTCTGTTACTGCTCTTCTTGTATTTGGCTGTTCTGCATATAGCCACTCATCAATTATATCTAGAGATTGCTCATATCCAACTCTTTTGCAATACTCATCAAAGGATTTTGCTAGAATTTCCTGAACTCTCCAATTCTTATCTTTCGACACTTCTTCTTTCATAAAATGCAAAACTGCCTTATCATCAGACAAATATCCGAATAAAAAGACAGCATACATCCGAACTTGATATACCTCTGATTGATAAGCTAATTTAGCTAATGCATGCACTTCTTTTTCTTCATAACTTTCAAAATCTAACTGCGCTCTTTTCTCAAATTCTTTAAAACCATTTTTTATTTCAGAAAAATCATGCTCTAATCTTTTTATGTATTTTTGCATATTCTGCTCCTTTTTCCAATAAAAAATATGGCAAACAAAAATTAGATTTTTCACTCCTCATCAAATAGACCTTGCAGGCTAGCAAAAGGACTGTTTTTCTCTTTTTGCTCTTGTTTACTTTGCTGATACTCTTCTTCGGTCATGACCTGCCAATCATTTCCTGAAGGCATGCTATCACTCGCTTTCTCCTCAGCTGTCAGCACTTTAAGAGGGATATGCAATAAAATATTATCTGCCACACTTTCAGCTAAATCAATTTCTTCATTTTCAATCGGCAACACCAAGTCATCCGCTATCAAATCCTGATCTACTTTTCCACTATGCGCATCGACAAAAACTTCATTCACCAAGTAGCTCTCTTTTTGCTCTACCGGCTCCATACTACGACTTGACGCCAGTGTAATGGTATAAGACAAATCATAATCTAAAAAGTAAAGACCGTCCTCATATTGCACTCTTCCACTTGCAAAAATGTCTTGGACATTTAAAATTTCAGGATTACGCATTTGTAATTCTTGTGTCAAATCAAATCCTTGCTCAAAAGCAAGACCATCTGGATTTTTACGAATTTCTTGAATATGTAACATCATTTCCTCATTTGTATTTAAATTTCTAGATTTATTATACCATTTTTGAGATGAGAAATAGGAGAGAAACCATTATTTTGTTATAATAACAATCAAAAGGAGGATTGTGATGGATAATTTAGGTTGTATATTTAAATCTTTCCGAGATGCTAGGACATATTTCCTTGACAGAAGCAACCGGAGGAGAATTTTCAAAGTCTATGCTATCACGTTTTGAAAATGGTCGGAGCGAACTTTCTGCTCAAAAATTATTTACAGCTCTTGAAAACATCCACACAGATGTTAAAGAATTTACTCTAGCAGCTCCTGGACATCAAAAAAATTCCGAACAACAACTAATTGACACCCTTCAAGAACAGTCTGATAATCCAGATTTTATCGAAGCTTTTTACTTAGAAAAACAAGCTCTATATCAAAAATCCAGAAAAAAGGAAAATATGATTGGAGCTATTATTGTCAAAGGTTTTCTTTGTGCCCTAAAAGATGGAGTTACAGCTTCCACAGAGGAAAGTAACTTTCTTCATAATTATCTCTTTTCTGTGGATATTTGGGGTTTGTATGAACTTAAACTTTTCGCCTTTTGTACGACTATTCTCTTCTCAAAACTTTATACACAATATACAAAAGAAATGGTCAACAGAAAAGATTTTTTAGGCTTATTTGAGAGCAATCGTTATACTATTCATACCATTTTTATAAATGGCTTCTTTCTAGCTATTGAATCAAGACACTTTGCAGAAGCTACTTTCTTCGAAAACTGGATTAAAGCTCATTTTTATAAGGAAAATGAAGCCTATCTACGAATCGTTTTTAAATTTGCTCAAGGAGAACTCCTATTCCTTTAAGGAAATAAAGAAAACGGATTGAAACAAATGAAGCAAGCTGTCCATATCTTGCAACTATTAGATTGCCAGACTAGTGCTGAATACTATCAAAATGGAATTGAAAAGCTCCTCAAAGAAAATTAACTTTTGTTGAATATGTACAACGTTTTGCTGACGTTGCATTTTTTCCTTTATACTAAAATACATAAAGTTTACTTGCAAGTTACTTTTCCATATCGTTCACTTACTTAGACTTTATTCCCACTTGCGAAAAGGCTATTGAATTTACTTTTTTGCTTGTTATAATCATTGCAACACATATAGGAGGTTATCATGAAACTTATTTTGAGAAATAAAGTATTTGCTTTTATTAGTCTGTCACGCATATTCAATATTTTGGGCTCTTCCATTTATAATATTGTTTTTGTAGTCTTTGCATCCAGTTTACCAAATCCTAAATTTGCTGTTGGAATCGCTAATTTTATCGTTCTCGTTCCAGTGTTTTTCACTATTTTTGTGGGAATGAAAGCTGATCAAACAACCCATAAAGCTCGTTGGCTCATTCACATGGGCTATCTCCAAGCCATGTTATTTGTCTTTGTAGCATTTCTAACTCGCTCAACTTCTTATCTAGCTTTTTCTGTCGTTTGTTTGCTAAATATCGTATCAGATATGATGAGTGATTATCGTAGTGGTCTGCAAATGCCTATTTTGAAAAAGAATCTAGCAGAGGAAGAGATGATGCCAGCTTTCTCCTTTATGCAACTAATTGCTTATCTCTGCAATCTTGCCGGACAAGCATTAGGAATTTGGCTTCTTGCTATCAGCAACCAACAATTTGCGTTGGTCGCCTTCATCAATGCCTTAGCTTTCCTACTTTCTTCCACTACTCTTTATTTTGTTCGTCATAAACTCACCCATGACCCAGTCAAAGAAAATGAAAATCCTCTTCCTCTCAAACAACAATTCCTAGAAATGTATCACAGCTCCAAACTAATTTTTGAACAAAACGGAGACAGCCATTTTTTGACTTTACTCTTTCAGATACTAATACTCAATGCACTCGGCGGCTCTATTATGGCCATTTACAATCTTTATTTATTGGATCATTCTTTATTTGGACTTCCTTTCAGTCAATCTCTTCTCATTTTTGAAACAACGATTATTTTAGGAGTTATCTCTGCCAGCCTGACTCCCAATGATTATTTTAGCAAACTTTCCGTCAATAAAATTGCTTTTTGGGCTACTTTATCCATTGCTCTAATTGGCTTCATAAATCTTCTCCAGCTACCCGTTTTCCTTACTATTTTTGCTGTTTTCTTTATCATGTATCTTTCCGGAAAAGTCAATCCCAAAATCAACAGCATGCTTCTTAGCAAACTTCCATCAGATATCTTAGCACAGACTTCTAACTTTCTGAGTTTGCTATTTAGTTTTTCTGTCCCATTTGGTACCATGATGTTTACCAGTCTCGCTATTTGGAATATGAAAGTCGCTTGGATTGTGTTTACAATCTGTGGCGTGCTGTCTCTCTTACTCTCATTCCAAAAACAAAATAGATAAAGCTATCATAACTAAAATTTATATGGTGAAATACAAAAAAAGATTGGGACAGACAGTCATGATTGCGGCACAATCATAATAGTCTATCTCAACCTTTTTACATTTTTCTTAAGCGCTCCACTCGCTCTGAAATCGGCGGATGAGTGTAAAATAGCTTTTGAAGTCCACCTTCTTTTTTCGGATCATTGATATAGAGAGCTGCACTAGCGTCGTCTACTTTATGGTGCATCGGCTCGCTATTTTCTAATTTCAAGAGAGCATTAATCATCCCCTGTGGATTGCGTGTTAATTCCACACTGGAAGCGTCTGCCAAAAATTCACGTTGACGAGAAATCGCCAACTGAACCAAAGTAGCTGCTAAGGGAGCCAAGATAATCGCAACGAGCGACAAAATCAGTATCAGAATTCCCAAACCATTATCATTATCTCGGCTATCACGTCTGCGACTACCACCGCCAAACCACATCATTCGTCCAGCTAGGCTAGATAGCATGGTCACTGCACTAGCAAGTGCTACCGCAATTGTTGAAATCCGAATATCATAATTACGGATATGGCTCACTTCATGTCCAATAACCGCTTCCAGCTCTTCACGATTCATTAGATTTAGCAATCCTGTCGTTGCAGCAACTGCTGCATTTTCAGGCTTTGAACCAGTCGCAAAAGCATTGGGCGATGAATCCTCTACAATATACACCCGTGGCATCGGAACTTGTGCTACCATTGCCATATCCTCTACCACATGATAAAGGTCAGGAGCTTCAGCCTCAGTGACTTGTCGAGCACCGTTCATAGACATGACAACCTCAGTAGACTGGAAAATCATGCTAAAAGCATAAATTACACCAATGATAAAGGCAATTATCACACCACCGAGAGTTGAATCTAGCCATAAATAGCCGACTGCTGCTCCAATAATCGCTAACAGAGCAAAAAAAGCAATCAAGAGAACCCACGTTCGTCTTTTATTACTAGCAATTTGATCAAAGAGCATATTAGTCACCTAGACCGCTAAAATCAACTTTTGGTACAGATTTTTCTTCTTCTGGGACAGCTAAGAAATCTGCCGGCTTAAAGCTGAACATTCCAGCAATAATATTACTTGGAAATGTTTCCAGCTTCACATTGTAATTGCTTGTTACACTATTATAAAGTTGACGAGAATACGAAATTTTATTTTCAGTGTTAGTCAGTTCTTCTTGCAATTTTACAAAGTTCGTACTTGCTTTCAATTCTGGGTAATTTTCTGCAACTGCAAAAATGCCAGAAATTTGACGCGTCAAGGCATCACTTGCTTTCATAGCTTCTGCTGGCGTTGTAGCAGCTGCCACTTGACGACGAAGCTCTGTTACCTTTTCAAGCGTTGATGCTTCATATTTAGCATACCCTTTGACCGTTTCAATCAAATTTGGCAACAAATCATTTCGACGTTTTAACTGAACATCAATCTGACTCCACGCTTCCTTGGTTTGCATACGACTTTTGACAAGACCATTGTAACTGGCAATCACAAACAATACAAGTACCACAACAATAGCTAAAATAATTATCCACATAGGCATTCTCCTTTAAATTTATTATAGACATTATACCAGAAAAATGAAAAGAATAAAAATTTAGACTTCTTCAAAAGAGAAATTTTAAAGATTCTCTTCTGATTATCTGGTATAATAGAAATAAGAAATACAAATAAGGACAAATGGATGACACCCGAAGAATTTTATGAACTCTTAAAACAGCAGCAGATTGAACTCACAGACCGACAAAAGCAGCAATTTGAACACTATTTTGAACTTCTCGTTGAATGGAATGAAAAAATCAATCTGACAGCTATTACTGACAAAAAGGAAGTCTATCTCAAGCATTTCTATGATTCAAGCGCTCCCATTTTACAAGGACTGATTGAAAATAAAAACATCAAGCTATTGGATATTGGAGCAGGGGCAGGTTTTCCGAGTCTCCCTATGAAAATCCTTTATCCAGCACTAGATGTGACGATTATTGATTCTCTAAACAAGCGTATTCTGTTTTTAAATCACTTGGCTGACGAGTTAGGTTTGGAAAACGTTCATTTTTATCATGGTCGGGCAGAAGATTTTGCTCAAGATAAAGACTTCCGCGCCCAGTTTGATATTGTAACTGCACGCGCTGTTGCTCGTATGCAGATCTTAGCCGAGCTGACCATTCCCTTTCTTAAAGTTGGCGGGCGTCTTTTAGCGCTCAAAGCTAGCAATGCTCCTGAGGAATTAACAGAAGCAAAAACCGCGCTTAGCATTCTTTTCAGCAAAGTCGAAAAAAACATTCATTACCAACTCCCCAATGGCGACCCGCGGTATATCACGGTTGTTGGCAAGAAAAAAGAAACTCCCAATAAATACCCACGCAAAGCAGGAATTCCTAATAAACGGCCGTTATAAAAAGAAAATCCAACCATTTTAATTGGTTGGTTTCGTTTTTATCTGCCAACTTTTCGGCTGCGATGTTGGTAATGCTTATAAAGCGCGGCATAGCGTCCGTGGTATTCTTTCAGCCAAGGCTTATCTCGACCGCAAAAGTGAAGAAAAACGGTATTCTCAATCACCCAATCCAAGTCCCACTCACCTTTACTCCGAGCATAATACAGCACATTGTAGCGTGCATCGTAGTTATACAATTCATCTGGAATCTGAATTGTCAAATGTCCATACAAAGCATTCAGCACATCTTGATCCGGTAAAAAGAGTTTAAAACTGTTTTGAGCAATGTAATCTAAAATAGCTTCACGCTTCACTTCTTTCCGAATGCTGGTCAAATTCATAAGTAAAACTCCTGAATTATAGTAACTTTCTGCCTCAAAATTCTGTAAACGCATCTTATTGACTAAATCTGTCATGTTGGCATCTGATCCATGACTAGCCGCAGCATAAGAAGCTCCTAACTCCATTTCATAAAGAGGACAAATATCATTCAGACATAAAATATCTGCGTCTAGGTAAAGAATTCTGTCTAAGTCTTTAGGAAGGTATTCATGTGCCAGCAAGCGATAGTAGATTGTTTCTGGATACCGATCGGTGCTTGGAGCATCTTCAAAGGCTTTTTCGCCAATCACAACCGGCTCATAGATAATCCCTAGTGCTTCACAAAAATCCTCAATCTCCATATTCCTTTTTAACAATTCTTTTTGCAAGATAAACACATGCAACAAAGCTGACGGTGTATTCAAATAAACTGAATACAAGGTTGTTTTAAATTGCTCGACATAGCGATCATCGATTGAAAACAAAAGGTTTATTTCTGTCATATTCTCCCCATTCTATCTCATCTATTCTTCTCGAAAAACAGGCTGCGCTCCAAACGTTTGTGAAACAGGCATGATTTCAATCCGGTTAATATTAACATGAGGAGGCTGTCCAACAATCCAAGCGACAGTATTGGCAATATCAACTGGCTGAATAGCATGAGCTCCCTCATACAATTTTCCAGCTCGTTGATCGTCCCCTTTAAATCGAACAGTTGAAAATTCTGTTCCCTCACAAAGACCGGGTTCAATGTTAGTAACACGAATATGATGTCCTGCCAAATCAGCACGTAAATTCAAAGAAAATTGCTTCACGAATGCTTTACTAGCTCCGTAGACGTTGGCACCTGGATAAGGAACCGTTCCAGCAGTCGAACCTAGATTGATAATCAATCCACTATCTCGCTCTACCATTTGCGGTAGGATCTGACGTGTTAGATAAACCAAACCAATAATATTGGTCTGAATCATCGTCAGCCAATCTTGCATATCTGCTTCATAAGCCTTGTCTAAGCCCAATGCCAGACCTGCATTATTGACCAAAATATCAATCGTTCGCCAATCCTCCGGCAAACTTTCTAAAGTCTGATCCACGCTTTTTGTATCCGACACATCCACTTGAAGCGGATAAAAATTTTCAAAACCTAGTTCCTGCTGAAGTTGCGTCAGCTTTTCCAATCTTCTCGCTGCTCCAATCACTCGGTGACCTTCTGCCACCAAGCGACGACAAATAGCTTCACCAAAACCAGCTGAAGCTCCTGTTACCAATGCAATCATTTTCTTCCTCCTATGTACATTTCAATTTTCGTTTATAGCCAAGGATTGTAAAAGCGACCGTGATTAACAAAAAAGAGTAAAAAACTGAGTAGTAAAAATAAAATAGCCAGCAAAATCACTTCAATATCCAATCTCTGAAAAGCCTGATAAGTGTACCAAGTCCGCTTCTTATTTTTACCAAAACGGCGCAATTCCATGGCTGTCGCAATCGTATCAATCCGCTCCAGCGAGCTAAAAATCAATGGAATAATGATTTGCAGGTTCCCTTTGATACGCTGGCTTAATTTTGCTTTTTTGGACAATTCCAAACCACGCGCTTCTTGCGACATTCTGATCAGGTAAAATTCCTCCTGCAAGTCAGGAATATAGCGCAGCGTCAAACTGACAGAATAGGCAATTTTATAAGGAATTCCGATTTGATTCATACTGGATGCAAACTGACTGGGATGAGTGGTCATCAGAAAAATAACCGCCAAAGGAATGGTACAGAGATATTTCAAGAACAGATTAAACAGATAAAAGATTTCCTGCGCAGTTACGGTATAACTGCCTAATCCGCTGAACCAGACCGTCTGTTGGCCATAAATCTCCACTCCGTACTGAGGAGCAAACAGATAAACCATGATAAGATTCAAAGCGGCAAAAATACCTGCAAAAGCCAAAACAAACGATACATCTTTAAAATGAATGTTCGACACTCTAAAAAGAAAGAGTGAGCCAATCGCAATGACCAACAGCAAGCGAGTATCGTAACTAATCATCGCTGCAGTTGATACCAAAATGAAAAACAGTAACTTACTCGCTCCGGATAGGCGATGCAAAAAGGTCGTTCCCGCATGGTAACCAATAAGTTTTTGCTGATTAAGCATGGCTTTCCTCCCTTTCTTGCATATAAAATTCTGTTAAAGCGAGTGGATCAACGTTTAATTTCTCAGCCAAGTAAAAGATAGACGTTTCCTTAAGGTTCGCTGCATGAATCAAAGTCTTATCTGTCAAAACTTCGGCCGGTGTTTTGTCTGCCAAGATCTTTCCGTCTAACATCACAACCGCACGTTCAGAATAATCCAGCATTAATTGCATATCGTGTGTAATCATCACAATAGTGTGGCCTTTTTGATTCAACTCGTCCAAAAAATTCATGATTTCTGTATAATTATGTTGGTCTTGCCCAGCTGTTGGCTCATCTAAAAGAATAATCTCTGGATTTAACACTAAAATGGAAGCAATGGTCACACGCTTTTTTTGCCCAAAGGACAAAGCAGAAATAGGCCAATGTCGAAATTCATATAGACCACAAGTTTTTAGTACAGTTAAGACTCGCTTTTTTATTTCTTCTTCTGCAACGCCACGCAGCTTCAATCCCAAGGCAACTTCATCAAAAATCATGGTTGTTGAAATCATCTGATTTGGGTTTTGCAAAACGTAACCAATCCGTTCTGCCCGCTCTTTAATGGAGTCGCCTTTGATGTCTCTTCCCTGCCAAGTATAGCTTCCTTCTGTTGCGATAAACTGGCAGAGCGCTTTAGCTAACGTGGATTTTCCAGCACCGTTTTTCCCGACAATAGCAATTTTTTCGCCTTTAGAGATTGTAAAATCAATATCTTGTAAAACCTTTTTCTCACCGTAGGCAAACTGGACATTTTTCAACTCCAGCAAATCATCCTGTGCCTGTGATTTTTGAATAGAAACTTTTTCACCCAAAAACTGAACAGCGGAGACATCTATCTGAGCTAAATTTGCCAACTGTGCAGAATTTTCTAGCTGAAAACCAAGCTGACGCAAGGTGGTCAGATAAAGCGGCTCTCGAATCCCATTTTCGGCTAATAACTGCGTATGTAGCAGGTCATCAGGACTGCCGTTAAAGAGAATTTGTCCGTCATTGATGAGGACGATTCGATCAATAGACCGATACAGCACATCTTCCAGACGGTGCTCGATAACAATCGTTGTCGTTCCTGCTTCCGCATGGATCTGATCAATCAGCTCAATCGTATCCTGTCCCGACTTCGGATCTAAATTTGCCAAAGGCTCATCAAAGAGCAAAATCGGACTTTCATCAATCAGCACCCCAGCCAAACTGACCCGCTGCTTCTGCCCACCAGATAAGTCTTGAGGACGTTGGTGTAACAGCGATAACAAATCCAATTTCTCTGCCCACAAATGAACCTTTTCTCTCATCGTTGGCAAATTAACCATGTCATTTTCCAAAGCAAAAGCCAAATCTTCCGCGACACTCAGCCCGATAAATTGACCGTCTGTGTCTTGCAAGACGGTACTGACAAGATTGGACAAGTCATAAATGCTGCTGCCAAACGCAGACTTACCTTGAATCCACAGATTCCCAGTCATTTCTCCATGATAAATAGTTGGAATAATGCCATTTAAGCATTGTCCAAGAGTGGACTTTCCCGAACCAGAAGGGCCGACTATCAAGACCTTTTCTCCCTCATAAATCGTCAAATTAACATTTTTCAAGGTTGGTTCTGTCTGTGCTTGATACTGAAAACTAAAGTTTTCAAATTGAATAATTGGTTTTTTCATAGCATGTTCTCTATAAAGCAAGGGCAATTTGCATTGCCAAGTTAGCCACTTTGTCTTTTTCATCTAGGTCTGCATGATTGGCTAAATTGCGCATATCCCAGGCTTCTTCTGACAAGTGATCCGCCGCATAAAAGAAATGGCAAACGGAAATCTCACGAAAAGCTGCCAAAGCTGCAACTGCTGAACATTCCATATCTACACAAATCGCTCCCGCATCTTTTCGCGTCCGAAGTTTCGCAGCTGTTTCCCGATAAATGCCGTCTGTCGTCCAAACTTTTCCAACTGTATGAGAAATTCCTTTAGCAGCTAAAAATGACCGTAAAAAATCCCGCAAACCGACATTTACTTCTATCTCATCAGAAGCCGGCAGGTAATGATAACTGGTCCCTTCATCACGAATAGCCGCATGAGGAACAATGATAGACGTTTCCCTAATCGTTTCATCTAAAACGCCACATGTTCCAAAAAGAACCAGCTTCTTCATTCCAAAGACAATCAAATCTTCCAAAATAGCGATACAGGCAGCCGCCCCGACCGGTGAATTGAACACGGCGATTGCCTTACCTTTTATAATAACCTTGTAAATGGGAATTTCAATATTTGCCATGGAAGTGGAGGTCAATAGCTCATGCTGAAAATCAGCCAGCATGCGCTTAAAGGTCTCACGGGCAAAGCAAGACACCACTGTTTCTGGAAAATTCGGTAGCGCCTCCACCAAATCTTCTGGATTGATAATCGCCTGACGATTTTCATCAAATTCCTCTAAAATCATCCACTTCTCCTCTTGTACTTACTCATTCTATTGTAGCATAAAAGAAAATAAGATGAAAATCAATTTTGAAGTCCGCGAACACTGTCGCAAAATTAAACCTTGAACGTGAAAAAATCTGACCAAACAAGAAGCGTTCAGCTTGAGACTATCGACCCTACACGGTTACTGAGAAAGTGCGGCAATGGTTAAAATAGTCGACCCGAGCGACGAAGGAAACCAAAACTCGTTGAGACTATCGACCCAGTCAACGAAGCAAACTAAAACTCATTAAAAGTATCGACTCGGTCGACGGGACAAACAAGAACTCGTTTCTTCTGTCTGAGCCTCGAACGACATGAACCAAAATCAGTTTGCTCCGTCCGAGCCTCGGATGACATGAACCAAAACTAGTTTACTCTGTCCGAACCTCGGATGACATGAACTAAAACTAGTTTGTTCCGTCCGAGCCTCGGATGACATGAAGCAATACCAGTTTACTCCGTCTGAACCTCTGACAGCTTACCCAGACAATATTTTCCGTATTAGGTGCTTTCTTAAACCTAAAAAGCAAATGAAAAGCTCAATCATAGGGCATTTTGCGATTATAAAGCAAGGCAGGGACAATATGCTCCCTGCCTCTGTATCCTAATAATGAACTGTTTCTCTCCTAAAGGAGTTCCGTCCTCTTTTATTCAGAATCTTCCATTTCCATATCAATCTTGTCTCGACGATGTTGATTGTATTTATTTAAAAGCCAATTGAATACACCCAGCACTAACAGATAGGTTATAAAACTTCCAAATAAAAATAGGATAAAATCACTCGTCGAACGATTTTTATAATGCAATTCACCAAAATGGTAATGATAATACCCACTGAGAATTGTCAGCAAGAATGATTGGAATAATGTCGTCAAAATTCCCAAGCTCTTTTCAACAATTCTTTCTCTCCACAATACAAAGTAACAAATACTCACAGCAATCAAAACCGCTGCTAATTCATCAACATAACCTTCTATTGGAGAATCTAGAAAGAAAAACTTGATACTGATTGCAATTATCAAAAATACAAGTAAAAATCGAAACGCATAGGCTTCAGCCTTGTATGTCCCTTGCCGAATACGCTCGTCCTTTTCGCCACCAAAATAATCCTTTATTTTGCTCATGATACATCTCCTTTCAGGATTCATCTTCTAAATCCGCTAAATATTTCTCAAATCGCACCTTTTGCCATTTTCCAACAATTTCTAGTATCAGATTGAACACTATCATGATTGGAAGGTAAATCAGAAACGTAATCGGAATCACAACTAAAAACTTGGCATGCAATGGATTATTCTGATAAATAGCATGATTGACTTGAAAATTCTGCACCAAAATCACAACCGTTACCAAAGCCGTCATTGCCATAACACCCCAAATAGTGAAGGTAAAACTATTGAAATAATTGGCTCCTAGCCGCCGGCAGCGCTCCAAAAAGTACAAAAATGCAATGAGACTTGAGAACAGGAATAGTTGCGTATAGACCTTCCCCGAATGGATAAAAATACTTCCAATATAAAAGATAAGATTACTAGTCATCAGAAAACTAAAAGCTTCCATTCCTGCTTTATTGGTCAGTTGCTCTTCTCGCTCATCTAAAATCTGACGTTTAATGAAGTTCATGATTACTCCTCCCAAAATAATTGATCTAATGTTTTATCCAATCGTTTACAAATTGCAATACAGAGACCGAGACTAGGATTGTATTTCCCCGCTTCAATCAAACCAATCGTTTGTCGCGTGACACCAATCGCATCTGCCAAATCCCCCTGAGTCAAATCATGCTCAACCCGAGCCATTTTTAGTCTAAGATTTTTTGCCATTCTCTTTATCCTCTGAGTCAGAATCATTTTTCTTTGTAGCGTGCAGAATGAAATCATGGGTTAAGCAACTAAAACCGAGACTCCTGAAAATAAAAATCTCTTGCTTTTTGAATCATTTTCATGATCCACTCTCTTTCTTCACTATTATTATACACTATATTATATAAAATGCAATATATAAATTACATTTTGTTTGATATTTTATTAAAATTAAAAATAAAAAAGCTGGAACAAACATCTCCAGCTTCAAAGCATACTGTGCAATAAACCAACAACGCAGTGGTGAGAGTAAGAAGAAACATTTTCAAACCTTCGCTCCGTCTCACTCCCGCTTCCTGTCACTAATCTTTTTTCAAACTTCCTGATTTGGTTTGCGTGCGGGCATAAGCTAGCAAAAGCACTGTTCCTGCAATAGCAACCGTCAAACCATTAGAAATCGTTGCAACAACACCTTGGACAAACACCTTGTTTGCAGGCTCATTGTAAATCAAAATATCACCAAGCGGGGCAATGACAATCCACACCACAGCATTGGCCAACAGTTGAATCACATTGAACGATACAATATCTTTTGCTTCAAAAATACCTTGCGTAACACGGATTCTTTTCCGAAACAGCCCAATAATCAAACCAAACAAACCGCTGGCAATGACCCATGACCACCAAGGATTTCCATATTGCAAAGAATCCTTTAAGGCATGACCAATGAAGCCCGTTAAAAATCCAACAACCGGACCAAAAATCACGCTAAATAAGGCCTGCAAAGCATACTGCAATTGAATGCTGGTATTTGGCACAGGAGTTGGAATGCTAATCATTCCAATAACGACGAAGAGAGCTGCTCCAATCCCCGTTGCGACAACACTTCTTATTGAATTATTTTTCATAATAATCTCCTTTATTATTTATTTTTCAATCCGCTTGATTTCAATACTCCATTGCGCTCCGACTCCTACATTATAGGCCTTCGCAAAAGACCCCTGATTGATAGCCAGACCAACACGATAAAGAGAATTGATATACAAAATCGGCTGACCAATCCGTACATCCGCAAAAGATTTCCCATAAGTCACCTGATTCTGATAGACCAGCATATCGTTATTATAAATCGTGACCTCAAACCGATTACCAAATTCAGGACTAAGAGTATAAAATTCCTCACGTGTAATAGACGTCCATAGCGAACCAAAACGAACATCTAAAATATCAATAGCCCCACTAACAAAATCATTCCCAATTGTCGTTTCCACAACAGGAATTTCTACAATTTCATCTATACTTAATTCTGGGCCCACTTCTTCAAAAGTAATGTGTCCGCTTGCTAACTTCGCACCAGTATAAGCATAAACATCACGACCATGAAACGTATAAGAATGCTCCGTATTTTTTCGGCGATTTTCCACCTCCGAAATCTCACGAATCGCTAGAATTCCCACATGTTTCTTGATAAAAGAAAGTGTCCCATTATTTGGCGTGACAATATACTGATTTTGTACAGTTTTGGCAACCACGCTTTTCCGCTTAGAACCGACGCCTGGATCCACAACAGAGACAAACGTTGTCCCTTCCGGCCAATAATTCACCGTTTGAAACAAACGATAGCTTCCCTCAAAAATATTATAAGGCGTAATATCATGAGTCAAATGATGTATTTTTAACGTTGGGGATTCCTCTAAGGCCACACCGACCATTGCCGATACAGCCCCATCTACCAAACCAAAATCTGACTGTAATACCAGTAAGTTATTCTGCATTTTCTCTCCTTTATTACACTTATATCATAACATAAATTAAATTTCTTATCTATATCTATTTTTGACCACATCAAAAAATCTATCTATATCTCCCTTGACACCACTTACAGCTTCTGAGATTGTAAGCAAGCTTGATTTGCTCCAATACCCACTACCTGCTCTATCTAAAAGTCGTTCAATGCAAGTAGAATTAGATTCAACGTTCTGTTTTATGGGCATGTATTCCAATGATTGCTGTCTCACCTACATACATATTGTGCCGCAAGAGCATTTGCAATTGATACTTTAACTGTTGTCCCCGAATACCTCAAATCCACCTCAATTATAGGCCACATTTTCATTAAAGATTGTAGGGAATATCAATACTCCTCTGAAATGATAGGTTTTTAAATTTCTAATTGGTAAATAAACAGAAAACTATCATAACAGCAACAGATTAAATTTATACTTTTTATTGATATACTAATGAATTCGTTTCAAAAATGGCAACAAATACTTGGCACTACGGTAAAGAAAGACTTATTTTCAGAAATTCTTGTTGTCATAGCATTACCATTGAAAAATAATAGTTTTGGCTAAAATGTACTACGTTAACATTGTAACCTTTCGATAATTGTCATCTCATTTGGAATCCAACTATTATGCAAGTGGATATTGCAAGTAATGAGGTTTGGCGGTATAATGTAAATGAGTCATTTAAAAATCGTCTACATTCTTCTCACTTGAATATCACCCACAAATGAACTAATTATTTTAGCTGACACTACGGAGGTAAACCTAGAATTGTCTAACAACCAATTGAGTGGCCATTTTTATTTTCTGTGAAAGTTCTTTTAGCCACCTCAAGATGATATATATCAGTTCATTTCTCAGAAAATCACTTCTAACTAAATATGAGATTGATGTCTTTTATAGGACTCTTGGTTAGAGCTGAAATAACGAAAAGAGGTTTATAATGTTTCACTATCAAAGCACCATCATTTATTGTTTACTCGTTCTATGGGGGTTAACAGAACTTTTTATTAAAAACAAGACCAGCAAAAACACCTCAAATCATTCTAAGGATCAGGGGACAAGATACATTATTATTACCAGTGTTGTGTTATCCATAGCCATGCTGAATAATCCTATTAAACCTTACCTACTTCCTGAATGGGGGATTTACCTAGGTATTTTTCTGATGATTTTCGGTATTATTTTTAGATTATATGCTATTCATTATCTTGGCAAAGCATTTACACTAAATGTTCAGACCACTGATACTCAAAAATTAATTAGCAGTGGACCCTATAGTCTCGTTCGCAACCCTGCTTATACTGGAAGCATTCTTTCCATTTTAGGCTTATCTTTTGTAACATTAAATATCTTAAGTATTCTCATTACTCTTATTATTTTGAGCATTGCCTACGCTATCCGTATTCGAACAGAAGAAAGGGTTCTCAATCAGCATTTTGGAGAAGACTATAAGGACTACTGCCAAAAGGTTAGATATCGTCTTTTCCCATTTATTTGGTAAATAATAATTCAGACTTTTAAAACAAAGAAAGGCTCCATAATATCTCTCTCTAGTAAGGTAACCCTACTTCGGAGATACTATAGAGCTTTTTGTATATGATTTTAATAGAAAAACACGACTAAGTTCTTCATTGGAAGAGCAATGAATTCCAATTTAAGACAGATTTAATCCATCTTCCAACTTTCACTAGAAATAACAATCCCTTTAGAGGGGATATAAAACCTTCACTGTTTTGGATATATGAAAAAAGAGAACGAAGACTGTACTGACCCCCAAAAGTTGGACAAATAATTATTGAAAGGATTTAGTTCTGTAT
>ERZ773006.111-NODE-111-length-46325-cov-11.1078_pt1 | contig 46325 bp, 42 predicted proteins | sample MGYA00580843_ERZ773006 | MGnify/ENA primary metagenome ERZ773006 (study PRJEB29015, sample SAMEA2738011) | human oral metagenome | biome: human oral; feature: human-associated habitat; material: dental | place: China | collected 2052 ...
AATTACTGTCGTAATCGTCTTTTGCATTTTTATTAGGTACGACAATATCTTTTATAGTAGAATCATCGATAACTACCACTCTGTCACAGAAGTTCTTTAATAATGAAAGACTGTGTGAAATCATAACAATCGAAATATCAGTTGTAGTTCGCAGTTTGTTTAAAAGAGCGAAAATCTCTTTCTCACTATTAGTGTCTAAAGCAGAACTGATTTCATCACAAAGTAGAACTTCAGGTTCTTGTAGTAGTGCCATAGCAATAGCAACTTTTTGTTGTTCACCACCACTTAAGCTACCACAAAGACTATTTTTTAGTCTTGTAATATTCATGAATTCAAGAATATCATCTATTTTCTTTTTATCAACAGAAACCTTATTTAGTTTGTATACTAAACTTAAATGATAATATACACTTTTATTATCAATAAGATTAGAGTGTTGGAATATATATGCTAGATTTTTTCTAGTATTTCTAAGGGTGCTTGCATCCATAGATTTTATAGAAGAGTTTTTATAAAGTATATCTCCACTATCATATGAAACAATCCCGTTGATCATCTTAAGAATAGTACTTTTACCTGTACCATTTCTTCCGATAATTCCAATAACTTCTTTCTTATTGATATCAAATGATATATTTTCTAATTTGAAGTTAGCATCTTTATATTGTTTTGATACGTTTTTTAATTGAACTATCATAATATACCTCCAAGCTAAACTATACCACTTTCGGAAAATGATTTCAAGGGTTTTGTTTAACTTTTTTAAATTATTTGTTCATATTGTTCTATGCATGTTTGATAGTGTTTAGACATCTGTTGTGTGATTTTTTTTAATTTGTACTGATACAGTTTGTCGTTGTAGATTGAAAATAGTTTTAAAAGTATAACAAAAATAGTAAAGATTACTATTATTATAACGATTTGTATTGTTCTTAATTAGAAGATATAAAATGAATTGTATTAGAATAAAAATCAAAAGTGGATTATTTTTTTGTATTACAGGATGGAAAATTAAAGTATTTAACAAAAAAATAGTATTTATATTTTCTGAAAATGTTCTTATATATTTCTTTATTTATTTAGTTGAATCGTTTATAATTATAGTTATGGTCTAAGGAGGTAATCTATGAAAAAATTGACAATAGTAGATATAGCAAAGATGGCCGGAGTAGGTACTACTACTGTCTCTAGATACTTTAATGGTGGGAATTTAAAAAATGAAACAAGAGAAAGAATTAAAGAAATAGTAGAGAAGTATAACTACACTCCAAACACTTTTGCTAAAGCGTTAAAAAGTACTGATAGTAAAATTATAGGAGTGATTGTTCCTTGTTTGCACTCTTATATCAGTGGAAATACTTTAAAATACCTTGATAAGGAATTAAAAGAAAATAATTATGAGACGCTAATAATGAATGCCAATTTTGATGAGAGTAAGCAATTGGAGTATATAAAAAAATTAGCGAGAATGAATGTAGATGGAATTATTTTATTACCTACTACAATGAGTAAAGCTTATGAAAGTACTATTAAATCTATAGATGTTCCTGTTGTTATGTTAGGACAAGAAGGCGAGTATACATATAGTGTTGAGTACAATGACTTCAATGCTGCTAGAGACTTAACGAATTATGTTCTAGCTAGTGGACATAAAAAAATAGCTTACTTAGGGGTTAGTGAGGATGATATTGCAGTAGGATACTATAGAAAATTAGGTGTTCTAAGAGCATTAGAAAAGTATAGTCTAGAACCAGAGAATATATTAATTACTAATTTCGGAATGGAAGAAGGCTATGAAATAGTAAAAGAGAATATAGAAAAGTTAAAAGAAGATAGTTGTTTAATTTGTGCAACTGATAATTTGGCTTATGGAGCAATAAAGGCTCTTGAAGAAGAGGGTTTAAATGTAGGTGAAGATTACTCTGTAGCGGCATTCGGAGATTATACTTCATCTGCATTATTAAAATCACCATTAACAACGATAAAATTTGATTTAAAAGATGCGGCTAAGCAGACAGTAGAAATGTTATTAAATGTAATAAAAAAAGAAGAAACAGCTATGAAACTATTAATTGGTTATGAATTAAAAATAAGAGATAGTGTAGTTGATTTAAACAAGATGGAGAATAAAAATGACTAAAATAAAAGCAATTTTTTTTGATATTGATGGTACAATAAGAAGTTTTAAAACAAAAACAATTCCCGAAAATACAGCAAATACTTTAAAAAAATTAAAAGAACAGGGGATAAAGATTTTCATAGCTACAGGAAGAGCACCATTTCATACTACATTTTTAAATGATTTATTAGATTTTAAATTTGATGGCTATATTACGATAAACGGTCAATATTGCTATTTAGAAAATGGTGAAGTTTTAAATGATAAGATATTATCTCAAGAAGATATAAAAAATGTCCTTCCTTATTTTAAAGAGAATAAGATTGCGTGTGACTTTGCTTTACTAGATGGTGCATTTATGAATTTGAAAAATTCAAGGGTAAAATGGTTAGAAGATGAGCTAGGAGATCCAGAGCGTTTTAAAGAAGATCCGTTAGCATATGATAAAGCAATTAGTGAAAAAATCTATCAGCTTAATGTCTTTGTATCAGAAGAGGAAGAAGCGGGCTTTTTAGAATATATGCCTAATTCAAAAGCAGCAAGATGGACTACTCATTTTACTGATGTCATTCCAAAAGATGGTGGAAAAAATACTGGAATTGATGCGGTCATAGCACACTTTGGTATTAAATTAGAGGAAACTATGGCATTTGGTGATGGTGGTAATGACATAGATATGCTTAAACATGCTGGAATAGGAGTAGCGATGGGGAATGCTGGAGAAAATGTTAAAGAGATTGCAGATTATATCACGACAAGCGTAGACGATGATGGAATAACAAATGCGTTAAAATATTTTAATGTAATATAAGAACAAAGACTAGAAGAATTTTAATAAATCTTCTAGTCTTTAACTATTTACTAAATTTTTCTAAGAATCTCTCAACACTTTCTTTTGGCATTATGACAGTAAGTTTGTCGTTAGCTTCTAAAACTGTTGTTCCTTTCGGTACTATTTCACGCCCAGAACGTTCAATCTGAGATATAAGTGTGTTTTTCGTCCACTCTATTTCTCTGATAGATTTTCCAACCAAGAAACTATCGTTTGATATTGTTGTAACAATTTCTACTTCCATTTCAACTTCATTATCATCTAGTCTATTACTAGTAAGTATGCGGTCTAATAAATATTCATAAACAGGTTTTGTTCCTAGTATATTTGCGGTCATATAAGCGAATAGGCAACATAGTGCTATAGGTAGGAAATAGTTAATTTTTTGTGTCATTTCAAATAATAATATTATCGAAGTAATAGGACTTCTAACAATTGCTGTTAGATATCCAGACATTGATAAAATTACGAATAAGGCAGTGTATTTCGCATCAAAGAAGTTGCTAAATAATGTTCCAAGTATTGCACCTTGAATTAAAATAGGTAGGAATATACCACCTGCAACTCCTGAAGTAAACGATATAAGTGAGAATATAGTTTTTATAAAATATAATGTTAATAAAAACATAAAACTGAATTTATTCTCAATTAAAAATTCTACTAAATTATGCCCACTTCCAAGTACTATAGGATAAAAAATAAAAAGTACAAATGAAATGAGAAAAGCTACCTGAGGTCTGAATACTATATTTAGCTTAAAGAATTCATAAATTTTAAATAGTATTTTTATAGTGATATTATAGAATGTTCCAAATATTCCCAATAAGATTCCTAGTAAGGCAACCCAAGGATATATACTAACTTCCACATATGGCACCTCTGGGAATTTAAAGATAGCGGTAAGTCCAAAGATGTATTGACCAACTATATTAGCTATGACAGCAGCACTGAAACAGCAAATAATAATTTTTTTTGTGATTTGCTTATGAACTTCTTCTATAGAAAATAGAACGCCTGCAAGTGGAGCGCCAAAGGCAATAGATAAACCTGCACTAGCACCACAAGTAATAAGATATTTTTCTTTAATACTATCCTTTTTTAAAATTCTTGATACAAGTTTTCCACTCATAGCCCCGAGTTGAATAGATGGGCCTTCTCTACCTAAAGATAGACCACCTAAACTAGCTGTTAATCCTCCGGTGATTTTATAAATAAGTACACGTAATGGATTAGGGTTTAATCGACCCGTAATTTCAGCTGATACTTGAGGAATTCCACTTCCACTAGCCATAGGTTCTCGTTTTAGTAAGAAACCAGAAAATAAAGCTAATGATATTAGCGCCACTAGGAGCAATATCTTATATATGAAGCCGTTTTTTATAAATTCTGCAGTATAGTGAACTAGTTGCTCACTATAACCTATAAGGAGTCTGTAGCTAGCGCCGACTATTCCAGCAAATAATCCAACTAAAATTCCATCAAATAGTAATGATGTTTCAATTTTAAAATTTTTATTTTCTATTTTACTGATTTTGGAAATTTTCATTTTAATCTCCTTTCTAAAAAATATCTATATCATAATTTTACTCTTAAATAGAAAAAAAATCAAAACAATTTTAAAATATCATTTATTATTAAAAATACAAAATGTGTGATATAATATAATTATGTTAAGAAAGGAGTAAACAGGATGAACATATTAGTAGTTATTGGTATAATACTGTTAATTATCTTACTAGGTCTTTATGCATTTTGGCTTAAATTGTTAAAAGGTAAGCCAGGAAGGATTGCGGGGGCTGAAGTAGAGAAAAAAACTTTCGATGAAGCACTTGTTGTAGATGTTCGTTGGAGAAAAGAGTATGCAAGAGGGCATGCAATTAATGCGGTAAACTTACCTATTAAACTTTTTAAAAATAATAGTGATGTACTTGACGAATATAAGGATAAGGAGATTATTCTATATTGTGTAGTCGATGTAACATCTCGTAATACTGAAAAATTATTAGGAGAGCGTGGATTCACGAAACTTCATATTGGAGATGGAGTTAAGCAATACGATTATGGTAAAGCAATATACAGCAATGCATTATTATCAGAATTCAAATACCGTATCTCAGTAAGTAAGAATAAGCAGTTTTTAAACTTAGGTAATGAAATTTTAAGTGATGAAGAAATCAAAGTTTCACCTAATGAAATAGATAGTATTTTAGATAAGTTAAATAAAGATTCAGAAATTTTTGTTTACAGTGACAAACCTGAAGAAAGTAAAGAAGTATGTGAAAAACTTGGTTTAGATGGATTTACTGTTATTAATCTAGTTGAACCATTTAAATTAGATAGATATAAAAATGCATTTTATAATAAAAATGATTATATAGAAACTAAAGATGATCAAGAAGCATCATCTTGTGGTTGAGCATAGATATTAAAATAAACGATAGGTTATCGTTTTAATAAAGTTTTAGGGGGGCTCAACAAAATCGATTTCTCCGAAATTACGATTTTTGAGTCACTCCCTTATCAAATTATAGAATACGGATATGATAATTTAATTATAAGAAATTCACTTGGTAGAGAATTGTACCAGGTGAGTTTCTTTTTTATGTAACTAACATAAAGAATTAATACGTTTACTATAAAAAAATGTTAAATTAGGTTATAATATAAGTGATGGAAAATATGAAATAGAGGAAGATAATTATGAAAATTTTACACGTATTGGCACAATTACCTATTAAGACAGGAAGTGGTGTATATTTTACTAATGTAATTGAAGGGCTTAAACAGTTTGATGTTGAACAGGCTGCGGTTTATGCAACAACGCCGGAATATGATTTTAATTTCTTAGATGAGAAATTTGAAGTTGAGTTTCAAGGTAAGGATATTAGTTTTCCTATCGTCGGCATGAGCGACATTATGCCTTATGAAAATACTCTGTATAAAAATATGACTGCTGAGATGTTGGAATCTTGGCAAGAAGCATTCCGCAAAAAATTAGAAAAAGCTAAAAAAGAATTTAAGCCAGATGTTGTAATCACACATCACTTATGGATTTTAAGTTCTATAGTTTGTGATGTGTTTGAAGGTGAAAAAGTAATTGGAGTTTGTCATAATACGGATATAAGACAAGCTGAAAAGAACCCAGCAATGAAAGATAGGTATGTTAAAAATCTTGGTAAATTAGATAAGATACTAGCATTAAGCAGTGGCGTAATAGAAGGAATTTCTAATATTTATAGCTACCCTGAGGATAAAATTGTAAATATTGGTGCTGGATATAATGAGAAGATTTTTTATCCTGCTGAAAAATACGAAAAACACGATAATGTAAAAATTCTATACGCAGGAAAATTTGATGAATCAAAAGGTTTTTATGAGTTGATAAAGGCATTTAGATTATTAGAGAAAAAAGACAATAACGTAGAATTAGAATTAATAGGGAACTTGAAAGAAGAGGATAGACCTAGGGTCGAAGCTTTAGTCGGTGATTCTAAGAAAATAAAAATATATAACGCTGTAGATCAAGCACATTTAGGGGAAATAATGAGGCATAAAGATATTTTTATACTACCATCTTATTTTGAGGGATTAGGTCTTATTGCGGTGGAAGCTTTAGGAAGTGGACTAAGAGTAGTTGCTACTGAGATAGAAGGGCTTATAGAATTTCTTGGAGACAAAATAAATAATTCTGAGATAATAGAATATATAGCAATGCCAACTATTTATGACACTGATAAGGCTGTTGAAGAAGAAAAACCAGCATTTGTAAATAGAATAGTAGGTGCTTTAGAACTTATGATAGAAAGAACAAGAGAGCAACGTGAGATTCCTGTTGAGTTACTAGAAGAAATTGAACACCACTCTTGGAAGAGAAAAATAGAAATTATTTACAAATTATTGTAAAATAATACTTAGTGATTATTTGCTAACGATGGATTAAACAAAGGATTATAAATTCATCAATTTAAAATATGTAGATGTAAAGTTTTAATGGAATATCGATAAGCTTTACGGTTGAGCTTTAATATTAAATAAATTGTACGGGAGTGACTGGAAAAAATCGCTTTGTAAAAATAAGATTTTTGAGTTGCTCCCATTTACAGTTTTTCTAAGAATTATTAGGAGATGAAAATGGATAAGATAATATTAATAGATGGTAATAGTTTGAGTTATCGTGCTTTTTACGCAATGCCAGCTTTAAAAAATAAAAAAGGACTTTATACAAATAGTGTATATGGTTTTACATTGATGCTAGAAAAAATATTGGCAGATACTAATCCAAAGTATGCGTTAGTTGCCTTTGATAAAGGTAAACAAACGTTTAGACATCAAAGTTATGAAGCATACAAAGGTACTAGGGATAAAACTCCTAGTGAGTTAGTAGAACAATTCGGGTATGTTAGAGAACTTCTTGATTCATATGGGATAAAGTATGAGGAACATTTTGATTATGAAGCAGACGATATTATTGGAAGTTATGCTAAAATCGCTGAAAAAGAAGGTTTAGAAGTAATAATAGTGACTGGAGATAAAGACTTAACTCAACTAGCTAGTGAAAATATAACAATTTACTACACTAAGCGTGGTGTCACAGATATAGATTATTATACTCCTGAGTTTATTGCTGAAAAATATGGATTAACTCCAGAACAAATCGTTGACATGAAAGGTCTTATGGGAGATAAGAGCGATAATATTCCAGGTATTGCTGGAGTTGGTGAAAAGACTGCCATAAAATTACTAACAGAATATAAAACTGTAGAAAATGTACTAGAAAATATTGATAATATTAGTGGTAAAAAACTAAAAGAGCGACTAACAGAAGGTCGAGAAGATGCTCTATTAAGTAAAAAACTAGCAACTATTTATACTGAAGTTCCAGTTGATAATAAGTTAGAAGATTTAACATATAGTGAGAATATAGAACTAAAAAGAGAGTTATTTGAAAAACTTGAGTTTGTTTCATTTTTAAAAAAATTATCTCAAGAAACTTCTACTGAAGAGGTGGATGTAACTGCTGAAAAGATAGTTGCTCATAAAAAGGAAATTAGTATTGTTTTAGCAGATAAAAATACGAAAATAGATTTTACCGACAGTACTTTACATGTTGAGTGTTACACAGAAGATTATCATAACTCAGATGTAGTAGGAATAGTAGTCTGTAAAGAAGGAACTGCTTATATTTTTAGTGAAGAACAATTTTTCGCTAATGAGTTTGTAGTAGATTATCTTCAAAGTGAAATTTCTAAAGCTGTTTATGATTTTAAAAAGATTTTATTTATAGCTAAGAGAAACGGCGTAGATATTAAAGGAGAAGTTTTCGATGTGAAAATTGTATCTTATCTTCTTGATGTTAATGCTAAAACTGAAATTGATAAAATTGTCTTTAACTATCTTGGGAAAATAATAAGTAGTGATGAAGAAATATATGGTAAGGGGGCAAAACGAACTTTACCAGCTCAAGAAGTTATTAATCCATATATAGCAGAAATTGCAGAGAGTATTGCATTGATGAAGCCGTTGATGGAAGAAAAACTTTCTGAAGAGAATATGACGGACTTATATAAAAGTATAGAGATTAAAGTTGCTAAAGTATTAGCTAATATGGAATTTGAAGGAATACATGTTAGTAAAAAAGCTCTTGAAGAAATGAGTGCAGAATTTGATGAAAGAATTAAAACTTTAGAAGCTAGCATATATACTTTAGCTGGTTCTGAATTCAATATAGCTTCACCTAAGCAGCTAGGGGTAGTATTATTTGAGGATCTAGGACTACCACCGATTAAGAAAACAAAAACTGGTTATTCTACAGCTGTAGAGGTACTAGAACAACTACAACATAGTCATGAAATTATTCCGTTAATTATGGAATATAGAACAATTACAAAATTAAACTCAACTTATGCGAAAGGTTTAGTAAAAGATATTACTCGTGAAGGGAAAATTCATACACGTTATGAGCAAACATTAGCTCAAACAGGACGCTTATCGTCAGTGAATCCAAATCTTCAAAATATACCAACGAGAATTGAAGAAGGGAAAAAAATCAGAAAAGCATTCGTTCCAGCCTCTGATGATAGAGTAATCTTATCTATTGACTATTCTCAAATAGAGCTTCGAGTATTAGCTCATATCGCACAGGACGCAGGAATGATAGATGCCTTTAAACACGATGTAGATATTCATACTAAAACAGCTAGTGATGTTAATGGAGTTAGTCTTGATGAGGTGACTTCTTCAATGCGTCGAGAAGCTAAAGCTGTTAACTTTGGTATTGTTTATGGAATTTCTGATTTTGGTCTATCTAATAATCTTGGAATTACTAGAAAACGTGCGAAAGAATTTATTGACAAATATTTAGAAACATTCAAAGGTGTTGATAAGTATATGACTGATATCGTAGATTTTGCAAAAGAACACGGTTATGTAGAAACTTTATTCAATAGAAGAAGAGCATTACCGGATATTAATGCGAAGAATAAAATTGTAGCTAATCTAAATGCACGTATTGCGATGAATTCACCAATTCAAGGAACTGCTGCGGATATTATAAAAATAGCTATGGTTAATGTATTTGAGTACTTAGAAAAAACAAATGTAGATGCAAAATTATTATTACAAGTACACGATGAATTAATCTTTGATGTAAATAAAGATATAGAAGAAGAGTTTACAAAAGAAATGATTAAAATCATGGAAGAAGCGGCTAATTTAGATGTTAAACTTAAAGCTGAAGCTAGCAGTGGAGCGTCATGGTATGATGCTAAGTAAAAAATGTAATATTACCAATCTAATATTCTGAAAATTAATTTTAAAAGACAGATAAAGAATCAGAGTTTTCTTTTAAAATAAAATATATTACAACTTAAAAAACTTATAAAAATATTATAGATAACTTGAGAATTTTTAAAGGCGATTTTTATTGTGCTAACTTATAATTACTATTTTAATTGTAAGTTAGCCTTTTTTTATTTATATAAAATACTTGAAAAGTTTACATAATAAAATATAATAATCTAAAAAAGTTCTTAAAAATAAAAGTTTACAAACAGCATTGTTGTTTGATATAATTAATAAAAACAATATTACATGTCAAATGTAAAATAACATTCTGAGGAGATGTGGTTATGAATAACAATCCATTAGTTAACGCAAGAGAGCAAATTAAAGGTGCTTGTGAAGTTTTAGGTTATAAAGAAGAAGTATATGAATCTTTAAAAGATCCGCAAAGATTTATTGAGATTTCTATTCCTGTTAGAATGGATAATGGTGAGGTGAAATACTTCAAAGGATTCCGTTCTCAGCATAATGATGCAATCGGTCCTACAAAAGGTGGATTAAGATTTCATCCACTTGTAACAGCTGATGAAGTTAAGGCACTATCAATTTGGATGACATTTAAATGTGCTGTTGCTAATCTACCATATGGTGGTGGTAAAGGTGGTATTATCGTAGATCCAAAAGACTTATCAAAAGGTGAATTAGAAAGATTATCTCGTGGATATATTCGTGGGTTATACAAATATCTAGGTGAGAAACAAGATGTTCCTGCACCAGATGTTAATACTAATGGACAAATCATGTCTTGGATGATCGATGAGTATAATGTTCTTACTGGAGAACAAGGAATAGGAACGTTAACTGGGAAACCATTAGAATTAGGTGGTTCTTTGGGTAGAACTCAAGCGACTGGATACGGTGTAGCGCTTGCTGCAAAATTAGCTCTAGAGAAATTAGGTAAATCTACAAAAGGTGCGAAATTTGCTGTTCAAGGTTTCGGAAATGTAGGTAGTTATACTGTTGATACAGCTGTGAAGTTCGATGCAACTGTAGTTGCTGTAACTGAGCGTGATGATGATGGTGTTCAATATGCTGTTTATCGTGAAGAAGGGTTATCATATGCAGAACTGCAAGAATGTAAAGATAAGAGAGTTAGATTCCATACATTACCAAACACAAAACGCTTAACTTTAGATGAGTTTTGGGCTTTAGATGTAGATGTAGTGTGCCCTTGTGCATTAGAGAATGCTATTGATGAAAAAGAAGCTAATTTAATAAGAGCTGCTGTTGTTTCTGAAGGTGCTAATGGACCAGCAACTTTAGCTGGAGATAAAACTCTACAAGAAAGAGGAGTTGTAGTAATTCCTGATATTCTTGCGAACAGTGGTGGTGTTACTGTATCTTACTTTGAATGGGTACAAAACTTACAAGGTTACTACTGGACAGAAGAAGAAGTTGTAGAAAAACAAACGAGAGTTATGACAAAAGCATTTAATGATATTTGGGAAGTGAAAGAAAGATTTGCTATTCCTATGAGAAAAGCAGCTTATGTAAACTCTATTGAAAAAATTGTTAAAAACATGAAACTAAAAGGTAAATTAAGTTAATTATAATTTAAAAGGTGAATCACTAGGAGAAATGATTTCTAGTGATTCACCTTTGCTATTTATTCGAAAGAACTTCGAGTATATAATCATCAAATTGATGTTGGAATATTTTCTTATAGTCTAAAAATAAATAATGTTGAATTTCTACATTATTTATAGTATCTAAAAGTTTTAGCTGCGTTTCAATTGGAGTTTTAGGATCTAGGTATGAAAGTCCATAATGTACTTTTTGAGTTATAGAATTACTGAAATTTAGTACATCTATTGAATTTAGTGTTGAATATAGATAATCTAACTTGTTAGAAAAATCACTTTCAAACTTATAAATGTTTTTGAAAAAAGGAGCCTTTTTATTATTGTTATAGGTATATATAATATCACAAAGCGAACAGTCTGCGATGAATAGTTCTTTAACGGAATCGTAATAACTAGCGCAAACTATACTAATAGCAGCACCTTGACCTAGTCCAGTCACTAGAATTTCTTTATTTGGAAAGAGCTTTTCTATAATACTTATAGTATCTAGGGCATCTTGAAAAACTAGATTAAAATATGGTGTGGATGAAGAACTATCCAAAAATGGGAAATGAGAACAAGGAGTGTTATTCTCACTATTACCTGCTTGCCCTCGAATATGTAGTGAGGCTAAAGCATAGTCTAACATACTGTATTTTGTTAAATTCAAATAATCTTTATTTTTCACTTTAAATTCTGGGAAGTCGACGATGACGCCTTTAATGTTTGACTTAGGTATAGCTAGGTCTACTTCTATTTGCGAACCATCTGTTCCCTCAAAAATAATTTTTTTATATTGAACAAATGGATGTGGTATATCAATTATATTTTCTTTATATACTAGTTTTCTATTTTTTTCTAAATTCATAATGCACTCCTATTCAACTTCTAACAAAAAGCTAACTATTTTATCATTAAAGTTCGGAATGTTTTCGTGGTAGTACTTTTTGTAGATGCAAGATTTTTTTCTACTAGTAATTTCGTTATATATTTTTTCTTGAGTTTCTTTTGGGCAGTCTTTATCAAGGTTAGTTATACCAAATAAAACAGAACATTTTAAATTTGTTGCGAAATTTATAGTGTCAAGGTAGTAAAGGTTATTCAAGAACTTCTCAGTATTTTTGCCGGTTGTATTAAACCAGCGTCCGTGGTGCGTTAATTCACCATAAGCATTTATTCTATTATCTTTTTCATAGATACGGTGGAAATTTGCTAGGAAGGGATAGAGACTAATACATCTAGTTACATTTTTGTTTAGTGCTGAAAATATTATCGAAAATGCGCCTCCTTGAGATGCTCCAAAACTGACAATCTCTTTCTCGTTAATGTCTTCAAAGGATGATACTATTTTAGCTAAAATAATACTATCTAGAATATTTTTATAAAAAATCATATCTTCTATATTTTCATCAAGTCCTACTGTTAGATGGCCAAAAACTGAGGGTGCAGAACTGCCTGAATCTTTACTTTTACCTCCTTGATTCCTAAAGTCTATGGCAACTACATCATATCCAAGAGAAGCGAATGTTGATTTTTCTAGCCAGTTTCTACTCGATGCAGGATATCCATGAAAATAAAATAGTACAGGAATATTTTTCTGAGGATAGAGTTTTCTATATTTTATATTTTTTATATACTTAGCATAAATTATAGAGTTATCATAGCTAGTGAAAGTTAAATCATAAAATTCAATATTATCAAATTTTGAAAATGAAGTTTTATTTAAAATGTATTTAGGTTGAATAGTATCAATAAGTTCTATTTTTTTATTCCAAAAATTATTAAAGTCTACAATATCTTTCATCTGGCACCTCGTAGCAGCGTTTTCATATATTTTATATACTAACACTCTGTAAAAGAAAATTCCAATATAATGAATTTAAAAATTATGTAGTATATACTCTATTCTCAAAAAAATTCGATATTCTAAGTTGATGCTATAATAATTGAAAAAAAAGTTTATATGTAGTAAAATTATTTATTAATGACTAAAAAATTATAAGGAAAGAGGTTAAATTAAAACCATATGGATCTCAGTATCTTAATTAAAATATTAATAATTGTATTATTACTTATTGCCTCGGCAATATTTGTAATGTTTGAATTTGCACTTGTTAAACTTAGACCAACAAGGGTGAATGAATTAGTAGAATCAGGAAATAAAACTGCAAAAATATTAGTTACGATGGTAGAACAATTAGATCACTACTTGTCTGCAACGCAACTAGGTATTACAATTGTTTCTCTTGGATTAGGTTGGATAGGGGAATCAACATTCCATTCTTTATTTAATCCTATTTTTGAATTGTTAAACTTAAACGAAACTGTTACTCACACAATTTCATTAGTAGTTTCATTTGGATTTATGACACTTCTACATGTCGTATTAGGAGAATTAGTTCCTAAAACAATAGCGATTCAATCTGCAGAAAAAACATGTTTGCGTGTGGCTTGGCCAATGTATATGTTCGATAAAGTTATGAGACCGCTAGTGTGGTTACTTAATTCATTAGCTAACCTTATAGCGAAAATGTTTGGATTTGAACCTGCTTCTGAACATGATGATATTCACAGTGAACAAGAACTTAGAACGATTATGAAATCTTCAAGACTACATGGTCAAATTAATGATGTAGAGTACCGCTATGTAGAAAGAGTGTTTGAATTCGATAATAAAATTGCTAAAGAAATCATGACACCTAGAACAGAGGTTGAAGCAATTGATATGAGTGATTCTCTAGGAATTATAATGAGACAATTAAAACAAGAAGAATACACAAGATATCCGGTAATAGAAGATGGAGATAAAGATAAAATTCTAGGGATTCTGAATGTTAAGAAATTATTATTTACAGATAAACCTATAGAAACAACTAAAGACTTAGAAGAATACATCGCACCAGCAATAAAAATCTTTGAACATACACCTATTTCTCAAGTTTTAGCAACTATTAAGCAAAATAGAGAACATATGATTGTTATAACAGATGAATATGGAGGGACTAGTGGGGTAGTTACACTTGAGGATATAGTTGAAGAGATTACTGGAGAAATTCGAGATGAGTTCGATGAAGATGAACAAAGCTTAATTAAAAAATTAAAAAACGGTCACTATCTAGTTGATGGTTGGGTTCCAATTCAAGATGTAAATGCATTGTTCCATGTACATTTACCTCATGAAGAAGTAGATACTATTGGAGCTTATGTATATTTAGAAAAATATGAAGCAAAAGTCGGAGCTGTTTACTCTATAGATAAATTAACATTTGTAGTTAGAAAAGTAGAGGAAAATCAAATACGAACTTTAGAAGTTTGGAAAGAAAAATAATAGAAATTAGAAGAGATAGAATGAAAATGCTATCTCTTCTTTTTATATATATAGTAATAAATTGTTTAATTAGTTAAAATGAACTTAAAAATCACTGCTATATCTTTACTATTCCGAACAATAATGGTATTATATACATATAATATACGAATAAAATATATTGAATGTATTGTATAATGATTGTGAATCATTATATGTACATGTAAGGAGTATAAGATGAAGTTAAAGAGAAGTGAAAGAATAGTAGTTATGACGGAATATTTATTAAATAATCCTAATAAATTAATTCCATTAACATATTTCGTTTCAAAATTCAATCAAGCTAAGTCTTCTATTAGTGAAGATATCCACATAATAAAAAATGGTTTTAAAGAAGAAAATATTGGAGAAGTTAAAACTCTAGCAGGAGTAAGTGGGGGTGTTTTATTTACACCGACGTTAGTAGAAGAAGATGCTAGAGAAATTCTTAATGATTTTCTTGATAAAATTAATGATGGAAATCGTTTATTAGCTGGTGGATATATTTTTATGTCTGATATAATAGGAAATCCTAGTTTAATGAACAAGCTAGGACGAGTGGTTGCTACAGTTTATAAAAATAAAGAAGTAGATGCTGTAGTTACAGTAGCAACAAAAGGTATTCCTGTTGCTTATGCTATAGCTTCAATACTGAATAAACCTGTAATTATTATTAGAAGAGATAATAAAGTTACGGAAGGAACTACTGTTGCAATAAATTATGTTTCAGGTTCAACTAAGAAAATAGAAACGATGATTTTATCTAAGCGAAGTTTAAATACAGGATCAAAAGTACTATTAGTGGATGATTTCATGCGTGGAGGAGGAGTCCTGACAGGTATGGAGAGTCTAATGAGTGAATTTGATGTTGATGTTGTTGGGAAAGTAATAATCACGCAATGTTTTGATTCGCCAAGAGAACATGAAGATGATTATTTGTACTTATCAAAAATTGAAAATATCGATGAATTTAATGGAACATTTGATGTTAAACTAGGGAATGTTATAGAAAAATTACGCCAAGTAGAAAAAGAGGATATTGAAAATGAGTAATAATAGATATGCAGTTATATTAGCGGCTGGAAAAGGAACTAGAATGCAGTCGAAGTTATATAAGGTATTACACAAAGTTTGTGACAGAACTATGGTTGAATTAGTTTTAGATAGCCTTAGTGATTTAGAAATGCAAGAAGTAATCACTGTAGTTGGTCATGGAGCAGAGAGAGTTAAAGAAGTCTTAGGGGATAGAACTAAGTTTGTTTTACAAGCAGAACAATTAGGAACAGCCCATGCTGTTAAAGTTGCTAAAGATGAACTTAAAGATAAAGAAGGTACGACTATAGTAATGTATGGAGATACTCCACTAATTCGTTCTGAAACTATCAATAGTATGCTTGATCACCATGAGAATACAAATGCAAAAGCAACGGTATTAACAGCAATAGCTGATGATCCATTTGCATATGGTCGTATAATTCGTGATGTTAACGGGAAGTTAGTAAAGATTGTTGAAGAAAAAGATGCAACAGAACAAGAGAAAAAAATTAAAGAAATTAACTCTGGAATCTATTGTTTCGATAATAAACTGTTATTTGAAATGTTAGAAAAAGTTAAAAATGATAATAACCAAGGGGAATATTATTTACCAGATGTACTTGCATTAATTCGTGAACAAAAAGAAATAATCGAGACATATCTATGTGATGATTTCGATGAGACTTTTGGAGTGAATGATAGAGTAGCGTTAGCTTATGCAGAAAATGTTATGAGAAATAGAATTAATACTAAACATATGCTTGCTGGAGTTACATTAGTAGATCCTACTAATACGTACATTGCACCAAATGCAATTATTGGTCGTGATACAACAATTTATCCAAATGTTACTATTAAATCTAATACGGTAATTGGAGAAGATTGTCAAATTAAACCGAACTCATATTTAGAAAATGCGAAAATAGGAAATGGAGTAAAAGTATTATCATCAACTATTAGTGATTCTAAAATTGGAGATTTTACTAGTGTGGGTCCATATGCACATATAAGAAACAATTGTGATTTAGGTGAGCATGTTAGAGTTGGAAACTTTGTAGAATTAAAAAATACTACATATGGAGATGGATCTAAGACTGCACATCTTAGTTATCTTGGAGATACAGAAGTAGGAAGCAACACAAACATTGGATGTGGAACAATCACAGTTAACTACGATGGTAAAAATAAATACAAAACAAAAATTGGAAGTGATGCATTTATAGGATGTAATTCTAATTTAATAGCTCCACTAGAAATCGGAGATGGTGCAGTAGTTGCAGCTGGAACGACAGTTACAGAAAATGCCCCAGATGATACATTAGTAATAGCTCGTGTAAAACAAGAAAATAAAATGGGTTATGCTAAAAAAATGCCAGCAGGTAGAAAATCGTAAAATATTATAGTTGAATACTTATTTGATTGTTATAGTAAAAAAAACTAAAATAAACTGTACTAGTTAAATAATAGAGAAAACTTCAATATGTTTTAACAGTAAGAATATGAGTAAATATTTTTAATAAATTGATGAAAGATGAGTAAAATAACTTATCTTTCATATTTTTTTATCTTGAAATAGTTCTATAAAAAGTATATAATTACATATGAGTATAATGTGTTATAAATGCATGTTTGTATTATAATAAAAACATAAGGAGGAAAAATCATGAAATCAAAACACCAGAAAATATTAGAATATATTAAGAGTCTCCCTATTGGAAGTAAAATATCAGTTCGTCAAGTAGCTAAAGAACTAAAAGTTAGTGAAGGGACAGCTTACCGAGCGATAAAAGAATCGGAAAATCGTGGTTTTGTATCTTCTATTGAACGTGTTGGTACGGTAAGGATTCAGAAGAAAGAACGAGATAATGTAGAAAAATTATCTTATTCTGAGATTGTAAACATCGTAAGCGGACAATTAATTGCTGGACGAGGAGGAGTACATGAAATAGTACAAGATTTTGCAATTGGTGCTATGGATTCTGAGCAAGTTGGTCAACATATTAGAAAAGGTACATTATTAATAATTGGAAATCGTCCGAAAATTATAGAAATGTCACTTGAAAAAGGCTGTGCTATTTTAGTAACAGGAGGATATGTTCCAAATGATTCAATTAGAGCATTAGCAGACAGTAAGAATCTACCATTAATAATTACACCTCATGATACTTTCTCTGTTACTCACTTAATTAACAGAGTAACAAATGACCAAATTATTAAGAGAGATATTATTACAGTTGAGAGCATTTATATTAATGTTGAAAAATTATACACTATTAATTTAAATGATACTGTTCAAGATTGGTATAATCTTCAATTAAAAGCCGGACATACTAGATATCCAGTTGTAAACGAATATGGTAAATTAGTTGGTATAGTTACAGCACGTGATGTATTCTTACAAGAAAAAGATGCATTAATTAAAGAAGTTATGGAGCGAAAAGTTGAAACTACAACTTTAGAGACTCCTATATCGTCAGTAGCTAATAGTATGTTATCTGAAGGTTATGAACTTATTCCTGTAATTGATTCTAAGAATACGTTACTAGGGGTTGTAACTAGAAAAATTGTTATAAACTCTTTATTAACTAATAATAGATTCCAAGATGGGAATAATAATGATACATTTGATGAAATAATGCGTAAAGGTATAGTTCCAAGAGCTGATGGACTTCAGGTTAAAGTTATTCCTCAAATGTTAGATCAGTTTGGTACATTTTCAAGTTCGGCTTTATTAAGTATTATAGATGAATCTATTCATATTACAAGCTATAACTATAATAGAAGTGAGGTTCTAATGCAGAACACAACACTTTACTTCTTAAAATCAGTGCCATTAGATAGAACAATAACTACAAAAGTAAATATTTTGGATATTGGTAGAAAAACTGCTAAATTTGATGTAGAAGTTTATGATAAAACAGAATTAGTTGCCAAAGCTATGGTAACATGTCAAGTATTCCAAAGAAATTAAAGAAAGAAGAAATTAAATGGATATATACGGAAATTTATATGAGGAAATTTTCCAAAAAATAAAAGAAAATGATAAGATAATTATTCATAGACATGAAAGACCTGATCCAGATGCTTATGGTTCACAAGGGGCAATGTATCAACTTATTAAAGAAAATTTTCCAGAAAAAACAGTTATAACAGTAGGTAAAGATTCACCATCGCTAGAATTTCTGTTTAAAAATTCAGAAGTTACTGAAGAAGATTATAAAGATGCTTTGGTGATAGTAACTGATACAGCAAACTTTCCTAGAATAGACGGGAAACTATTTACTAAAAACAACTTTCTTATAAAAATAGATCATCACCCGCCTTTAGATAATTATGGAGGAATTAATTTAGTTAATACTGATGTTTCATCTTGTAGTGAATTAATATATAATTTTTATGAGTATTTAAATAAAAATTATGGTATTAAATTAAATGATGAGGCTGCTAAATTATTATATCTTGGTATAGTTGGAGATACTGGAAGATTTTTATTCCCGAATACTTCTAATGACACACTAAGAGTTGCTTCAGAATTAATAAAATATGATTTTAATATGAGTGCGCTATTAGATAAGATGGAGATAATTAGTGAAAATATTATGCGTTTTAGAGCATTTATTTTTGAAAATTATGATGTCTATCAAGATGGTGTTGCATATCTGAAAATTACAAAAGAGGATATGGATAAATATGGAGTAGATCCTGGTGAAGTTTCAACAGGGGTCAACTTACTTAGAAGTCTTAAAGATTTATATGCATGGTGTTTTGCTATTGATGAAGGTAACAAGGTACGTGTGCGTATACGTTCTAAAGGACCTGTAATCAATACTCTTGCTGAAAAATATGCAGGTGGGGGTCATCCTTTAGCGAGTGGAGCAACGGTAAAAAACTGGGAAGAATTAGATGATTTACTAGATGATATGGCTCGAGTAGTGTCAGAACATCTTAGAGAAAATAATATCAAAATAGAAAATTAGATAATTATTTTCAGAATATTTTATAGAATGTTTTAAAAAATCACACTTGACACCAGAAAAATATAATGGTATACTTATTAGAAATTAATAGTAACCAATACTCGTATAAGTAATAGATGGAATATTTTAAGAGAGTGCCGTTAGCTGAGAAGGTATATTATAAAATCTATGAAAATGGTTCGAGTGGTTAATAAGGTAAACATAAAATGTAAACTTTGTTCGGCGATCCACGTTATAGGATAGACTATGTTAGTAGTTGTAATAAGTAAAATATAAGGTGGTACCGCGTAAAACGCCCTTATTCTGAAATTCAGAGTAAGGGTGTTTTTTATTTTTAAAAAAGAGAAAGGAGATAGACATGATTGAATTAAAAAAAGTTAATAAGATATATAATAATAAAGTTCATGCTCTAAAAGATATTAATTTAAAAGTTGAAAAAGGTGATATTTATGGAATAATCGGTTATTCTGGAGCTGGTAAAAGTACGTTAGTAAGGCTGTTAAACGGACTTGAAGTAGCGACAGATGGTGAGGTTATTATCGATGGTGAGGACTTCAACAAAATAACTGAAGAACAACGTCGTTTAAAACGACAAAGAATAGGGATGATTTTCCAACATTTTAACCTATTATGGAGTAGAACTGTTGCAGAAAATATTGCATTCCCATTAGAAATTCTAGGGAAATCTAAAACTGAAATAAAAGAAAGAGTAGAAGAATTAGCTAAATTAGTAGGTTTAGAAGACAGATTACATGCTTATCCATCTCAACTTTCAGGTGGTCAAAAACAAAGGGTAGGTATTGCTCGTGCGCTAGCTGGGAATCCTTCAATCTTACTTTGTGATGAGGCTACAAGTGCTCTTGATCCAGAGACAACTGCGGAAGTTTTAAATTTAATTAAAGAAATTCACAGTAAAACTAATATTACAGTTGTGCTTATTACTCATGAAATGAACGTTATTAAGACAATTTGTACAAAGGTTGCTGTTATAGATGGTGGGACAATTGCAGAAGATGGATTAGTTTCAGAAGTATTCTATCACCCAACTCAAGAAGTTACTAAAAAATTCTTAGCTCAAACATCATTCGCTTCAGAGTTTGAAGAGAGAAAAAATATTGAAGAGTGGAAAAAAGTATTCACTGAAGGAGTTATTATTAAATTTACATTTGATAATAATACATCGAAAAAACCAATTCTTAGTACTTTAGTACGAGAAATCGATTTTGACTTTACAATAATTAATGGACATATTGATAAAACTGCAGATGCTAATATTGGTACACTGTTTGTTCAATTAATTGGAACTAAAGAAAATACAGATAAGGCAATATCTAGATTAAATGAACTAGGTATTTTAACGGAGGTGTTATAATGTTTGATTTTTCAAGAGTTAATTGGGAAAAAGTACAAGATAAAACAATTGAAACACTTATTATGACTTTTGAGTCACTTATTGCAGTGTTTTTAGTTGGTCTGTTTTTAGGGTTATTATTATATTTAACATCTAATAGTAAGAGTGCGTTTGGACGTGGATTTTATGCTGTTGTTACTGCAATAGTTAATATTTTCCGTGCGATTCCATTTATTATCTTAATTGTATTATTAATTCCGTTTACTAAGTTTTTAATTGGTACAATTATTGGTGTTCAAGCTGCTATTCCTGCACTTATTATTTCAGCAGCGCCATTCTACGCTCGTTTAGTAGAAATTGGTCTTCGTGAAGTAGATAAAGGTGTAATTGAAGCAGCTCGTGCAATGGGAGCTAAAAATTCGACTATTATCTTAAAAGTTTTAATACCAGAGAGTTTACCAGCAATAATTTCAGGATTAACTGTTACTGCAATTGCTTTAGTTGGGTCAACAGCTATGGCGGGTGTTATTGGAGCTGGGGGATTAGGTAACTTAGCATACTTAGACGGATTCCAACGTAATAATAGTACTTTAACATTTGTTGCAACAGTATTAATCTTAATTATCGTATTCGCTGTGCAAATTCTTGGTGATACAATTGTTAAGAAAGTTGATAAAAGATAAACATGAAGAACAAGGTAGCATAGCTATCTTGTTTTTTTGTTTATAAATAAAAAAACAATTATAAATAAAAAAACAATTATAAATAAATAATGAACGATTTTATAAATTATTATGTATGGAAATTATAAAATATTAATGTTTTACGAATAATTGACACCAAAATAGGTTAAAAAAAGTTAAAAATGTGGTAAAATAATAAAGACTGTTTAAATCAAGAAATTTATAAAATAAAAAGATAAGGAGTTAAATTTATGGTTATTCAATGGTTTCCAGGTCACATGGCCAAGGCAACAAGAGAAGTTAAAGAAAAGCTAAAACTGGTAGATATAGTTTTCGAATTAGTAGATGCACGTTGCCCACTTTCTTCACATAATATGTACTTAGATGAAGTTGTTAAAGATAAGAAGAAAATAATTATATTTAATAAAATTGATCTATGTGATAGAGCTGAAACAGCAAAGTGGAAAAGTTATTTTGAAAATAAAGGATATACAGTAGTTTATACTGATGCAAAAAATAGTAATAACTTGAATAAAGTAATAGATAAAGCTAAAGAAGAACTTGCAGAAAAAATTGCACGTCAAGTAGCTAAAGGAATTAAACCAAGAGCAATTAGATCTATGGTAATAGGTGTTCCAAACGTTGGGAAATCTACATTTATTAATAAACTTATTAAGAAAAATGTTGCTAATACAGCCAATAAACCTGGTGTTACGAAAAAACAACAATGGTTAAAATTAAATAAAGATATAGAATTATTAGACACACCAGGGATACTTATGCCTAAGTTCGATAATCAAGAAATTGGTAAAAAATTAAGTTTAATTGGTTCTATAAAGGATGATATTACACCGCTTGATGATGTAAGTTTATATTTAATAGAATTATTAAAACATAATTATTTAGAGAATCTAAATAATCTTTATAAAATAAACGTGACAAGTGAAGATGAAAATGTATTTATTATGGAAAAAGTAGCTGAAAAGAGATTTAAAAAAATCGGTGGAGACTATGATTATGATTCAACTATAAAGCTATTAATCCAAGATTTTAGAACACAAAAATTTGGACTTATTACACTAGATAATTATAGTGATTTATTAGAAAATGAGGAATACAATGAAAATTAGTGAGGTAAAAGAACTCTTAAACCAAGATAATATTTCCGAAGAAATACTAAGTGAGTTAAAAAAAGATGAGAGAAGCGGAGTTCAGAAATTACTTATAAGCTATGCTAAAAAGCAAGAAAAAAAACTTTTTTATAAAAAAGAGTATGAAAAAAAATCATTTTACGAAAATAAATGTTATAATAATGGATGTAAGTATATTTGCGGAATAGATGAAGTAGGAAGAGGACCGCTTGCTGGACCAGTAGTTGCTGCAGCGGTAATTCTAAAGAAAGATAGCTATTTCGAAGGATTAAATGACTCAAAAAAATTATCAGAAAAAAAACGTGAAGAGTTATATGAACAGATAAGAAGAGAAGCTGTGGCATATGCAATTTGTGAAGTAGATAATATTGAGATAGAAAAATATAACATTTATAATGCTGCACGTATTGCTATGCAAAGAGCGGTGGAGAAATTGGAAGTAAAGCCGGATTTCTTACTTATAGATGCTATGCCATTTGAAAATTATCCGATTCCTAACTTTAGTATGGTTAAGGGTGATGAGAAGAGTGTGTCTATAGCAGCTGCTTCAGTAATAGCAAAAGTATATCGTGATAATTTAATGAAAGAATATGCAAAAAAATATCCACATTATGATTTTGAAAACAATGCTGGATATGGAACAAAAAAACATTTAGAGGGTTTAAAAGAACATGGAGTAACACCAATCCATAGAAGGGACTTTGAACCTATAAAATCGATGGTACAAGGAGGAAAACATGAGTAATAATAGTGGTATTAGTATTTCTAAAAATTTACAAAAAAATAATAACAGTAAAAAAAATAATACTCAAGTAAAGAAGAATAATAATAGTCGTTCTAAAAATAAAATAGTAGCAAAAGAACAAACTAATAGTTCAAAACAAGTCGTTAAGAAGATTAATAATGTAAACAAGGATAAATCTCAAGCAAATAAATCTAAGAAATTAGCGAAAATTCGTATTACTCCATTAGGAGGGGTGGAAGAAGTAGCTAAAAACATGTATATGGTTGAAATTGGGGATGAGATTTTTGTTCTTGATGCAGGGTTAATGTTCCCAGAAACAGAAATGATCGGTATTGATGCAGTTATACCTGATATAAGTTACTTAGTACGTAATAAACAAAAGATTAAAGGGATTTTCTTATCTAATGGGCACGTAAGTTCTATGGGGGCTGTACCGTATATTATAGATAAATTAAAATGCCCAGTTTATGGTTCTAAATTAACAATCGATTTATTAAAGAATCATCTTAAACAACTAGGTATTAAAAGAAGAATCAAGTTTTATTATGTAAAAGACAATAATAAGTATGATTTTAATAATGCTAGTGTTACATTCTTTAAGACTACATATTCAATGCCTGATTCTTTAGGTATTTGTATTGAGACAAGTCAAGGGAATATTGTTTATACTGGTGAATTTAAATTTGACCAATCAGTAAGTAAAGAATATAAATCTGATATCGTAAAAATTAGTACATTAGGTCAAAAAGGTGTTCTTGCTTTATTAAGTGATTCAAGTAATGCTAATGTTAAAGGATATAATGTTCCTGAAAATGAAGCGGCAGAACAAATTGATAATGCATTTTATCAAGCAAACAAGCGTATTATTGTAACTTGTTATGCTTCTAACTTCTTAACAATTTCACATATTGTAAGAGCAGCATTGGCTCAAAATAGAAAAATTTTACTTCTAGGACAAGCTATTGAAGCATCTATCAATACTGCTAGAAATATGAATTATTTACAAATAGAAGATAGTAACTTAATTTCAGTAGAAGAATTAAAAGATTATCCTCAAAATGAAGTATGTATCCTTTCTTCAGGTGACCAAGGGGAACCAATAGAGGCTATGAAGAATATTGCTGAGAAAAAAATTGATGGAATTCAAATTGAATCTGGTGATACAATCATGATCGCTGCTACTCCTTCACCAAATATGGAAGTAATGTTATTCCAAACTTTAAACTTATTAGTTAAACTTGGAGCAAACGTAGTAACAGCTTCTAAACGTCTTCATGCAGCTAGCCATGCAACAAAAGAAGAGTTGAAGATGATGTTAAACATGCTTATGCCAAAACACTTTATTCCAGTTCAAGGAGAATTTAGAAATCTTCGTAAACATGCTGAAATCGCAGGTGAAACTGGTGTTGCTGCTGAAAACATACATATTTTATCTAAAGGAACAACTTTAGAATTAAGCGGAAATAAATCTAAGACATTACAAAACAATGTTCCAGTAGGTAATATGTTAGTCGATGGACGTGGTATTGGTGACGTTGAGGATAGTGTGTTAAAAGACAGAAAACTTTTATCAAATGATGGTATTTTTGTAGCTTCTTATGCTATTAGCAGAAAAGAGAAAACTTTAGTTGGAAGACCAGTAATTCAAACAAAAGGATTCGTCTATGTTAAGAAGAGTATGGAGTTAATCAAAGAAGCGGAAGAAAGAGTAATTGAATATTTGGAGAATAATCCAATTAAGAGTATTAGAGAATGTGCAGCTGTTAAAGCTGAAATAAGAAGTATGCTTTCAAGCTTACTATACGATAATACTAAGAGAAAACCAATAATAATAATTAACTTTTCATTAATTTAGTAATGAAATATAACGGGAAATCGGAATAGGGAATAATTCAAAAGACTTTTATATAAAATCAATTTTGAATTGCTCCTTATTGTTCCCGTTTTTAGTCTATTTAAAAGGGGTGAAAAAATGTCAAAAGTTATTGCTCATATCGATATGAATTGCTTTTATGCAAGTGTAGAAGAAAAATATAATCCTGAATTAAAGGGTAAACCATTAGCAATTGCAGGTGAAGTAAAAACTAGACATGGAATAATAGTAACCTCTAACTATGAGGCTAGAAAGTTAGGAATTAAGACAACAATGCGAGTTGGAGATGCTAGGAAGATATACCCCAATATAAAAATTCTTCGTCCGGATATGCCTAAATATCAACAAGAATCTAAGTTGATTTTTGATTTAGTGCGTGAATATACAGACAAAATTGAGATAGTTTCTGTTGATGAAGCATATATTGACTTAAGCGATTTTTCAGAACCTATAAAAGTTATAGCCACAATTCAAAGAAGAATATATAAACAATTAGGTATGCCGTCATCAGTGGGCGTTTCTTTTAATAAATTTTTCGCAAAGATGGGTTCAAATTTTAAAAAACCTTTAGGATTTTCAATTATTAATAAGAAAAACTATAAAGATATACTATGGAATCTGGATATAGGAGAGATGCATGGTTGCGGGAAGGCTTCTACTAAGAAATTGAAAAAAATTGGAATAAACACAATTGGTGATATAGCTGTAGCAAATGAGGTAATTCTACATAGTCTTCTTGGTGTTCAAGGATTAAGGCTTAAGAATAAAGCTAATGGCGAAGGAAATTCTGAACTGAAGTATACTGTTGATAGAAAATCTATTGGTAATTCAAAAACATTTACCAATGATTTAATAGATGAAGATGATATTTTAAAAGAAATTAAAAAATTAAGTGAAAAGGTTAGTTCTAGAGTAAAATTGCGTAGCTATGTAGGAAATAATATTTCGATAATGGTGAGATTTAGTGATTTTAAGACAATTACTAGATCTAAAAAGATTCCGGAATTTATTTGTGATGCTAATGATATTTTTAATTATGCATGGGAATTACTACTTGAGCACTATGATTTTACCCAAGGTATAAGATTACTAGGAGTTTCATTAAATGAAATTAAAAAAGTAAAAGAATTAAAGGTTCAGCTTGATATTTTTGATAAAAAAGATTATAAAGAAGAAGAGAAACTTAGAAAACTTTCTAAGAAATTAAAAGCAGAGTTCGGTGATACAATAATAACCGATTTTGAAAATTTTGATAAAAAAGATAAATCGATTATAACGACAAGTTTTAGTAAAGACTTTTTAGATTAATAAAGGAGATAGAATGTTAGCAATTAATAAGAGATTACAATTAGTGGCTGAATATGTAGAAAATAGAAGATTAGCTGATATTGGAAGTGATCATGCCTATTTACCAATTTATTTAGCTAAAAATAATAAAATTGATTATGCTGTAGCAGGAGAAATCGTTGAAGGACCACATAAAGTTTCTATAAAAAATGTTAGAGAAGAAGGCTTAGTTGGAACTATTGATTGTCGTAAAGCTGCAGGTTTGGATGCTATTGAGTTAAGTGATAATATTGAAGTAATAACAATTTGTGGTATGGGCGGAAAGCTAATAGCAGATATACTAGAAAAAGGTAAAGAAAAATTAGCGAATAAACCAAATTTAGTACTTCAGCCAAATGTTGGAGAAAATTTTGTTAGAGAAAAATTACAAGAATTAGGTTATGAGATAACAGCAGAAAATATTATAGAAGAAGATGGTCATATATATGAGATTATAGTTGCAAAACCTGGTGTTATGAAGTTATCTGAAGATGAAGTTAATTTTGGTAAGTATTTATTAGTAGAAAAAAATGAATTATTTGTAAAAAAACAAAAACAAGAACTTTCAAAAATTGAATATATTTTAAATCAATTAGAAAAAGCAAATGAAGTTCAAGAAAATAAAGTGGCTGAATTTAAAAATAAATATAAAAAAATATTAGAAATTATTTCTTAAAATTTTTATAATAAGGAGGGAAAGGTATGTTGCAATCTTTAAATGATGAAAGAGAAGCTAAAAAGTTATTGAACTTTAGCGTGAAAATTGCTAAAAGTATGTTGTCATACGGAGCAGAAGTATATAGGGTTGAAGATACAGTTAATAGAATCTATAAGTCCTTTGATAATATTAAAGCGGCGAATAGTTTAGTTACTTATAATTTTGTTATTGTATCTTTTACATATAATGATAATACATATACTGCAATGCGCAGAGTTGTTTTAGGAGATCGTGATTTAGAGAAGATTGCACTTCTAAACGATATATCTAGAAAAATGGTAATGGGTGGTTGTAGTTTAGATTATGCCTTTAAAAAAATGAAAGAGGTAAAGGCGAAAAAGAGATATTCAACTGCATCAGTGATAGTTGCATTAACTTTATCTGCTCCATTTTTTGCAATAATGTTTGGAGGAACCTTTAAGGATAGTCTGTTTGCATTTTTAATAATGGCTATACAGGCTGCGTTTATTACTCTTACTTCGAAATATAAACTGACATTATTTGTAAGTAATTTCTTGGGAGCATTTATTGAAACTATATTGGTAATGTTATTAAATAAGATTTTCTTAATCCATAATCCATTTAGTATTATTATTGTTAGTTTAATGCCACTTGTTCCTGGAGTGCAGGTTACGAATGCTGTTCGTGACTTTATGGCTGGAGATTATCTGTCTGGAATGATAGGAATACAAGCTGCGATCTTTGTATCTACAGCTATTGCTCTTGGTGTAGTTATGGGACTAAAATTGATATAAGGAGAGAAACATGGAGAATAATATTTTTATACAATTTGCAGCTGGTTTTGTAGTTAGCTTATCCTTTGCTATTTTTTTTAATGCACCAAGAAAATCATTATTTAGTTGTGGGATAATAGGTGCTATTGGTTGGTTAGTCCATGTAGTGGCTAATTTACTATTAGTAGATGTCGTCGTAAGTAGTTTTCTTGGAGCAGTTTGTGTAGGTGTTCTTTCTACAAATGCCTCTAGGATTTTAAAATTACCAGCAACTATATTTATTTATACTGGGATGGTTCCTTTAGTTCCAGGTTATGGTATGTATAATACGATGCAAAATATTGTAACTAAGAATTATGGAGTGGCATCTAAAGTAGGTATAGAAACAATACTTCAAGCAGGAGCAATCGCTATGGGGATATTACTTGCATCAGTATTTTCAACTTCAATTCAGAGAGTAAAAATACAAAGAAAACGATAAAAGTGATATAATATAGTTAGTAAATTACAAAGGAGATTAGTAGATAATGGAATATATTTTATATTTTGCAGAAAGCTGTCCGGATACAGCACCGTTTAAAGAAAAATTATCAGAATTAGGGATTGCATATAAAGAAGTGGAAGTAATGACTTCATTAAGAAATTTTAAGGAATTTCTATATGTTAGAGATACTTATTCGCAGTTCGACGGAATAAGAGGTAATATGAAAATCGGTATCCCTTGTTTAGTTGTTAATGAAACTGAATGTATCTTAGAACTTAATGAATTAGATAAATTAAAAAAATAAATTAATAGTAAACTCCAAATTAGGAAAAAATGATATTTATCAAATCAATCAATACTTTTCTAATCTGGAGTTTATTTTGATTTAAAATATAATTTATTCCTTGCTTTTTATTTTTAAATTTGATATAATTAGAAAATGCTAGGTGGGGAGTTAGCGGTGCCCTGTACTTGCAATCCGCTTTAGCAAGACCGAATACCGAGATGCGGGTAGAATAGGGAATGTCGAGTTTAACACGTAATGTTGAGACTAAGGCACCTTACGACGCAATACTTATGAACCATGTCAGGTCCGGAAGGAAGCAGCATTAAGTAAGTCTATTGTGGGTGTGAGTTTTTGTCGAGGTTGAGTTGTCGATTAGACTAACGGTTTTTTAATCTATTCAAGTCTCGGTTGCATATAGTATAAATCGATGATATCTAAAAGTAAATTCGCTTTTGGATTTTTTTTGTGTTTTGAGAAAATAAAATTATGTAAATCATAGGAGGGGTTATGTATCAAGGAAAAAACTTTTCTGAACGTGCAAGTATTTTTATTAAATTACTATTGCCAGTTTTAGTTTATCAAGTAATTTCATATTCATCTGGGATGATTGGAACGTTTATGGCAGGACACTATAGTCCCACAGATTTAGCTGGAGTAAGTATGGGTGTTAATATTTGGAATCCTATTATGTATACTTTAAATGCGATTGTGTTAGCATTAATTCCAATAGTTTCACAGTTAATCGGAAAAAATAAAGAAGAAGAGATTCCTACAGTGGTTAGACAATTTCTATACATAGCTGTAATTATCAGCATAGTCTTAATTATAGGACTAAATACTTTAGCAACGCCAATAGTAGATCGATTAGGTATGGATAGTAATATTGCAAAAATAACTAAGAACTATCTGTTTTATGAAAGTTTTGGAGTACTATCTATCTTCTTATATGTAGTTTTACGTTCGTTTATTGATAGTTTAGGATTAACAAGATTATCGATGATAATGATGATAGTATCTGTACCTGTAAATGTATTCTTTGCTTATAGTTTCATTTTTGGGAAATTTGGTATGCCTGAGCTTGGGGGTGCAGGAAATGCAGTAGCTGTTTCAGTGACGTATACAGTACTATTTTTTATAGCGTTATTTATAGTATTAACAAATCCTAAAATTAATAAGTATAAAATATTTGAAAAAGAAAAAGTAAAATTCGAAAAATGGGGAGAAATCTTTAAACTAGGAATTCCTATGGCCCTAGCTACAGCACTAGAAACAGTTGTCTTTTCTACATTATCTTTAATGGTGTCACGTTTTGATACGACAGTCATTGCTTCTCACCAAGCTGCATTAAACTTCGCTGGTTTTTTATATACACTACCAGTTAGTGTTGCAAATACTGCAACAATTATAATAGCATTCCATGTAGGAGCTAAAAATTATAAATTGACAACTGAGTATACAAAACTAACAGTAATAATGGGGATGATATTTTCGAGTATAGCAGGATTAATCGTCTTGTTATTTGATACAAAAATTCCATATCTATATACTAATGATAGCGGAGTCATCACATTAACAGCAGAGTTATTATTATTTGTAATTGGTTTTGCAATGTGTGATTCATTCGCATCAGCATTAGCAGGAGTACTACGCGGATATAAAAAAGTAGTACCAATATGTGCTGTAATGTTTATCGGGTATTATTTAGTAGGAATACCTACAGCATACTATTTTGTATTTAAGCAAGGGATTGGTATAGAAGGTTTATGGATAGGATGGATAATTGGACTAGCTGTTTATGCCTTAGGTGTATTATTCTATTATCTATATATGAGAAGAGGAATTAGTAAAAAAATTAAATTAGCTAAATAATAAAAGATTTTGTAGTAAATGTAAATACTACAAAATCTTTTTTATTTTTACTTGTATAATCACTTGACTAAAATTTTGAAAAACTATATAATGTGATTATCAAAACTAGATAAAAAGGAGGTAAAAATTTGAATAAAGTATATCCAAAATGGTCTGAATTGCCAAATTTAGACTTGTATTTAGATCAAGTATTATTATACGTAAATCAATTAGATAGCTCCTCAATTGTAGATGATGATAAAGGTTTAACATCCGCAATGATAAACAATTATGTTAAAAATGGTCATCTGGATAAACCGATTAAGAAAAAATATAATCGAAAACAATTAGCAAGATTAATAGTTATCACATGCTTAAAAAATGTATTTTCAATTCAAGAAATTAGTAAGACAATAAATAGCCTGACTTTAGATGGTAGTTCTGAAGAAATGTACGATAACTTTGTTATGTGTATGAATGGAGAAAAGAGAGAGGGATTAGCAGACGTAATAGTTGCTGCTTGTGACACTGTAAGATTATATAAAAAAACACATGATTTAGTAGAACAATTAAAATAAATATACTCGGAGGTAAATGATGGAGTGGAAGATTGTAGTTGATACTGCATGCGATTTTAGAGAAATTCCTAATAAAGCTGAGAATGTTACTTATGAGAGAGTGCCATTTTCATTGCAAATAGAGGATAAGGTATATGTAGATACTTTAGATCTAGATATTGATGAAATGATGAGAGAGATGTATGCTAGTTCAGAAGCAGCAAGATCAGCTTGCCCAAGTCCAGAGGCATATTTATCAGCATATAGAGGTGCAGAAAATGTAATAGTTTTAACTTTAACTGGTGGAATGTCAGGAAGTTATAATAGTGCAGTAATTGGCGAAAAAATGTTAAAAGAAGAAAATGAGAATGTCAATATTCATATTATAAATACTCTTTCAGCAGGAGGGCAAAATGACTTATTTCTTCTTAAGATAAATGAACTAATTAAAGAAGGATTATCTTTCAATGAAGTAGTTTCAAAAATGAATGAGTATCAAAAAAATACAAAACTTATTTTTTCTTTAGAGAAAGTAGATAATTTAGTGAAAAATGGACGTTTGTCCAAGCTTGCCGCAGCTGTTGTGGGATTATTAAATATGCGTATGGTAGGAGAGGCGAGTAATGAAGGAACTCTTCACTTACTACATAAAGTTCGTGGTGAGAAAAAAGCTATTTCAACAGTAGTTGATGAGATGATTAAAGCTGGATATAAAGGTGGAAGAGCTGTAATAACTCATAGAAATAATGAAAATATATGTAAAAAAATAGAAGAAAAATTAAAAGAAAAATTCTCTGATGTAGAATTTATAACGGTACCTACTTCTGGAATTTGTAGTTTCTATGGAGAAGAAGGCGGAATGCTTTTAGGATATGAAATATAGAATATATATTTAAATGAAATAATAAAAAAGGAAAAGTGATTACTCTTTGTAAAACACCTCTCCTTTTTTTTATTGAATTTAACTAACTCTGTTTAGCTCTTTTTTTACTTCTGCGCAGCTTCCCAATTAAAAATCCAGTCCCTTGACCACAAAGGCTGAAGAATATATATCCTAAACCGTATATAAGAATATCGAAGTTTAAAATAATTAAACAAGATATAATGTAAAAAATTCCTATAATAAATGAGAAAATATAGCTAAAGTCTTCTTTATTGTATGCATATAGAAACGATATTAGAAAACTAATAACAGGGTATATGATAATTAATAGTAATATTATCATACCTGATCTATTCGATATAAAGTAAGAACACAGAGGGAGTATTATAAATAAAAAGAAAGAAAAAATTAAATATGGTACTTTTTCTAAAAATTTCTTCATCAATCTGCCTCCTAATTATAGTGTTATTCTATCATATATTGAATTAAAAAACAATAAACAAATATATGCAATGAAATCTATAAATTTGAAACCGCTTTTTAAATGTGCTATGATTATTGTATTAACAAATGAGAGGGGAACAATAATAATGAAATTTTTTATTGATACAGCCAATGTAGAAGATATTAAAAATGCTAATGAATTAGGGGTAGTTTGTGGAGTTACTACTAATCCATCTTTAATCGCTAAAGAAGGACGTGATTTCAAAGAAGTGATTAAGGAGATTGCATCGATTGTAGATGGACCAATAAGTGGAGAAGTAAAAGCAACAACTACTGACTGGAAAGATATGGTAGAAGAAGCCAGAGAAATTGCTAAAATTCATCCTAATATGGTAGTTAAGATTCCAATGACAGAAGATGGTCTTAAAGCAGTAAATGTACTGAAAAAAGAGGGGATTAAAACTAATGTTACGTTAATCTTTAGCCCAACTCAAGCTTTACTAGCAGCAAGGGCAGGAGCAACATATGTATCTCCATTTTTAGGTAGATTAGATGATATTGCTCATAATGGATTATTATTAATCGAAGAAATAGTAGAAATTTTTGCGAATAATGATATTGATACACAAATTATTGCAGCAAGTGTGAGAAATCCAATTCATGTTACAGAATGTGCTAAATTAGGATGCGATATTGCTACTGTTCCATATAATGTAATTAAACAAATGGTTAAACACCCTTTAACTGATATCGGTATTGAAAAATTCAAACAAGATTATTATAAAGTATTTGGTGAATAATCAGTAGATAACTTCTACGTCAAAAATATTTTCCTTTAAAAAAATTTAAAAATTTTGTATTTTATACTAGAAATATTTATAAAGTAATGTTATAATATATTTTGTTGTATGAAAAAGTTGTTAAGATTAAATTTTATAGGAGGTTATATTAATGCGCGTAAATGTAACATTAGCTTGTACAGAATGTGGTGACAGAAACTACATTACTAAAAAGAACAAAAGAAATAATCCAGACCGTATTGAACTTAAAAAATACTGTCCAAGATTAAAAAAAGTGACTTTACACAGAGAAACTAAATAATAAAGTTAGAAAAGCCTTAATTTATCAGTGTTTAAGGCTTTTTATTTTTCCACTTGAATGCCATTTGAATGCCATATTTTTATAAAGCCATAAATTTAGCAAATTTATCAGCCATATTATCTCGTTGTTTTTCCGTTACGTGAGCATAAACACTCATTGTTGTTTTTAAGTCAGAGTGACCTAATCTATCTTGTACTTCTTGAATAGTAAAGCCACTTTCAAAAAGTAAACTACAATGTGTATGCCTAAAGCCATGTATCTTTATTTCTTTAAACTTGTGTTTCTTGCATATCTTACTTAATTTATCATTGGTAAAGTTAAGATATAAATAATCATTTGTGATATCATTGGTAAAGCAAAGTTGATTTTTCTTTACTCTAGTACCTAGAGAGAAAAACAATTCTCTTTGTTTAGCTTTCCAACGTTTAAGTATTAGCTTAGTTTCTTCATCAATACTAATACATCTTATACTACTCTTACTTTTAGGGGTTTGAACAGTTATTTTATGTTCGCTATTTATAGATAAAGTCTTATTGATGTTTATAGTATTGTTGGTAAAGTCAATATCAGACCATTCAAGAGCCTGTAACTCACCTTTACGAATACCAGTATAAGCTAGCACCCTAAACATTGCAGAAAGCTTAATATCATTTGTACTATCTACTAGTTTAAGAAAGTGGTTTAATTCATCCTTAGTATAGTATAAATCAGTGTCGTTGATATTAACATCAACTTTCTTTTTTGGTAGTAATACATCTTTCATAGGGTTACTGTAGATAACTTTCATCTTAACAGCATAATCAAAAATCATACCGCCATATATTTTGATTTTCTTAAGTGTCGATAGTGAAAATTCTTTACTATAATCAGTAATGATTTTTTGACAAAAAGGCAATGTTATCTTTTTAAGTTGAATATGTTCTAATTTATCAAGTAATAGTTTGAACACGTATGAGTTTACAACTAAAGTACTTTCTTTGATAGTATGTTGGTAACCCTCGTACCATAATTCATATATTTCTTTAAATGTTGTAACATCTGTATTTAATAAGCCGTTAGTAGCTATTTCAGTTTTAATCTTAGCTTCACATAGTTGAGCTTCTTTTTTAGTTTTAAAACCGCGTCTTGTTGTTTTTCGAACTTTACCAGTTATTTCATCTTTTCCTAAGTAAAGTTGGATCATATAATATTTTTTATTGTCTTTTTTGTTAGTATATTCTTTAATCATTTTTATCATTTCCTTTCTATCTAGCACATGTAAAAGAAATTAATAAATGATTAGTTGAAACACCCTGTATAATAAACATGGTGAGACTTTTAAAGGTTAGGTAATGTAATTACACCTTTTAATAACTAGAACGCTTAGAAGCGGTTTAAACGGCTTGTGATTTTAAGTAAGAAGCAGAAACCTTGATATAATAGTATTTCCATGGTATAATGTTATATTCTTTAATATAGAAACTATTTAAAAAAGTATTTTATACAATTTTTTCATTTTTATTAGATCCTAAAAGCACTGGTAATTTTTACTGGTGCTTTTTTTCTATTTTACCGCTTCTTACGAAAAACTTTCTGTTTTTAAATATCTAAATTTTAATTGAACAGAGAACGAACAGTGAAAAAATTAAATATTTGTACTAACGGTGTATAAAATATCTGAATTTTTTAGTTATCCGTTTCGGTTAACTCTATAACTTTGTCGATAATTGCAGTGGTTAAGTTATTTAATACCGCTTCTTTATAAGGTATTTCAAATACACCATTTTTTTCTAATACCTTTTCAATAGTATTTTGTATTTCTTGATACATTTTATCATTACTGTAAGTTAATCTTAATCGGTATTTTATAGTGTCTATTAAGTCAGTGAAAAAAGGGAGAATTTGGTATTTTTTACTAATGTTATCACTTTTTAAAATACTTAATAGAACGTTATAATAATTAAATTTTTTTGGTAATCTAGTATAGTTATATGGTAAATTTTCATCTAATAATAAATTGTGATACATGTGCAATTTGCTTGTATCACCTTTACTAATATCATAAATAGCATGTCTCAATGCAGTTTCATCATTTAAAATATTTAAAACTAACTGATTATATTTATCTAGTAAAAATAAATTAGATTTTATATAGTCATCTAGTGCATAATCTAGTATTTTGTCAAAGTCTTTTTCAAGTAAGTTAATGATGTAAGATATATCATTAATCGTTTTTGATTTGCTTTCAAGATATTTTTTTGTAATCTCAAAAAAATTAAAACAAAGCAATTCACTTGAAATAATAGGATTGTTTAATATAAAATTCTCTAAATTGTTTTCTAAGAATTCATCAATAGAACCATATAATAACTCATTTACAGTCATATTGCCTTTTTTAGCTATTATTTCTAATCTAGATCGATTAGGTAATGATGTTCCATTTTCCCAACGTAAAACAATACTTTTAGAAGCGTTTAAATTATCAAGTTTTCCGAACTGCTCTAATGTTAACTTTAGACTATTTCTTATTTTAAATATACGTTCACTTACTTTGAGTTTGTTTATATTATATTTCATATACTATTCACCCTTCGAATTTTTTCTTGTTATCATTATACAATATATTTGTTAAAAATGGAATAAAAAGTTCCGAAAGTTACTAAAAAATTCATTTTTGTTATTGACAAACTAAAATACAGGTGATAAAATTTAATCAAAAGGTTACGAAAGTTACTTTTTAAATATTATAAATAAAAGGAGTGTCTTATATGAGCGTGGTTAAAATCAATAAAATAAAAGCGTTAAGAGAGGCTTTAAATAAAAGTCAGTATGAAATGGCTAATTATTTGAATATATCTCAAGGAACTTATTGTAAAAAGGAACGTAAACAGAGATTTTCTGATAGTGAAAAAGTTATACTTACTAACTATTTTAAGGAAAGTTTTCCTAATGAGACTTTAGAAAGTATATTTTTTTAATGTTAAAGTTCCGAAAGTGTCGAAAAAACCTTTCAAAGTCACTAGCTACCAACTAAAACACTTTGAAAGGTATAAAAGAAGTATTTAACAAAAATACTTTCTTACATTATACCATAAGAAAGGACTTAACAAAATGGAAAACAAGGATCTATACATTAATACTTTTTGTTGTGCAGTGGTGTTTATACCATTCATAACAGTATTTATTTATATACTAGCTATGCTAATGGATAGCATTTATTAAAGGAGCGTGATTATATGTTTAGTACAGAATTTGAACAAGGAGTAATTAATGCGGTTCGTGAGATAGTGAAAGACATCTTACAGGATGAAATAAAGCAAGATAAACGCTATAACCAAAAAGAACTATGTGAAACTTTAGGGATAGGCTTAGAAACACTATCAGACCTAAATAGACGCGGTTTAAGACCAACTAAAGTTGGTAGGCAGTATATTTATCTTGAAAGCCAAGTAAACAAGTTTTTAAGAGAAAATACTATTTAAAGATATTGAGTATCTAGCACATGTAAAAGAAATTAAGGCGGTTATAATACCGCTTCTTAAAATAAAGATTAGGAGATAATAACAGTGGAAAAGCAAGACCAAATTAAAAAACTAGAAGAGATTGAAAGAAAAGTAAGAGGTGCAGTTATAAACCTTAGTATATTAAAGAATTATGGTGAACAAGTACCTAAAGATGTTGAGTTATTAGAACAGTTTAAAGAGGACTTTGTAACCTCTATTAGTGAGATGATACCAGTACTTGAAGAAGTGTTCTTTGAAGATGTTGACGATTTAATTCATAGTTTAAACCAAAAAGAGGTGATGTAATTTGATTTATAAACAAACGGGGTTAAATACTAATAATTTAACAGTAGTTGAAAATAAATACAAAACCGCTTTAGAATATTTAGTAAATACTGATATAACTATCCTAGATGAAAATGTAGACTTAGAATGGTTTAAATCAAAAAAATCACTTAATTTTTTAAGTGGTGCAGTATTTCAAAGTGAAGACGGTAGTTATATTAGACGCGGTGATAATATAGCTTATAGAGATTTAATAATAATAGATATTGAAGATACTGGCTTAAACTCTCAAGAGGTACAAGACATCATACAAGAGAAGTTAGCGGGTTATAAATACTTTTTATACTCAACTATCTCACATAAGCCAAATAACCCACGTTTAAGGCTTGTATTAGAACCTAGTAGGGAAATGGTTAAAGATGAATATTCAGCGACTATACAGCATGTTATGGCTCTAGTAGGTATAAATTATGATCCTAAAAGTTATACGTGGTCTCAACCTCAAGGGTTACCTATAGCAGTTAAAGGGAAAGAAATTGTAAGTATAAAGCACTTAGAGGGTGAACCTTATCCAGTACAAAATGCACCAACAAAGATTAAACCTAGTAAAATAAATATAAATAACAAGGTTGAAATTACTGAAAATGAGTTTTTAGAGGTGTTTAAGAAGTATATAGATATTTATGAAAAGAAACTATATACAGGTATAAAAGGTGCTGATTATAATAGTTGTTTAGCTTTATTATTTTCATTAACAAAGGCATTTTGTGAAGGTGTAATTTCTAAAGAAACTTTATTTTCATGTTCAGAAATACTTGCTAAAGATAATAAAGAGTGGATAAGTGGTAATAAAGAAATAATAGAAAACCTTATTAAGGAATTTGATAAAGATACTAGTTACTTTTCACAAACGTGGGATATATTCTCTAAAATGAAATATACAAAAAATAAAGAATTAATCTTTTTGATTAATAAGTATATAAAAAGAGGTATTAAATCAAATAGTGAATTAATGTGGAGATTATCTAAGTTAGGTGAACAATGGAGAGCTAGAAATACTAAAGTTTTGAATGATGGAAGTATTAAAATAGCTATAATACCATTTAATGAAATTAGCAAGATACTAAAAGATAATTTGTATTTCAGACTATATGGAACAAGTGAAAGTAAAGCAGAAATTTATGTTTATGATTATGATACTGGTATATACAAAGAAGGGGAAAATTTTATAAATAAGTGTATCTCAACAATAGAAGATAGGTACGACGCTTTAAAATATAAAAGAGTTCACAACCGAATAAAAGCCGATTTGGAGCTTAGTTATGTAGACAGAATACCTTATTTAGAACCAGTGGAAAATGGTATCTTTAATAGGAAAACTAAGAAGTTAGAACCATTCGATCCAAAGTATTTCTTTGTTTCTAAAATTTCTACTAACTATACTATAGACGCTATTGAGAACTATGAACCTATAAGGGAAGATTATGATGTTGATGATTGGTTCAACACAATAGCTTGTGGTGATTTTGAAATTGTCACGTTATTATGGCAAGTGGTAAATGAAGCTTTAAACCCAAATGAAACAAGAAGAAAAGCAGTTATTCTTTTAGGAAACGGATTAAATGGTAAAGGTACTTTTCAAGCAATGTTAAGAAATCTTATAGGTGTACACAATGTAAGTGGATTAAAAGTACATCAGTTTCAAGGGAAAAACGATCAATTTTCTTTAGAAAAACTTGAAAATGCTATTTGTAACATAGGTGATGATGTTGGTTCGAAACCGTTAGATGAAATTGATGTTATAAAAAGTATTATAAGTGGAGATCCTATAACAATTAATAGAAAAGGTCGATCATATATAGATCGTGTTTTCAAATTACTTTTAATTTTCAGTGCTAACGATTTACCGCCTATTCGTGAAAAAACAGAAGCGGCATTAGATAGATTATTAATAGTACCATTTAACGCTAATTTTAAAGGAACAGAAGATAAAAGTATCAAAGATGAAAAGCTAAAAAATGAAACTGTAAGAGAATACATCTTATATAAGGCTTTACACCTTGATTTTGATAGATTTATTGAACCTAAAGCGGTGAAAAATGAATTAGAAAAATATAGAATTGAAAATGATAGTGTACATGCTTATATACTGTATTATATTGAAAATGAATTTCATTTATTATCAGCTATACCAACGTCAGAAGTAAAAAGAAATTATAAAGAATTTTGCGAGGAAAATGATTATGAGATTGAAAAACAGCGTAATGTAAAAAAAATTGCTGATTACTTAACCGCTTCTGAACTTACTGGAAATAGGGAATATATAAAAAAGAAAATACATATAAAAAATGAAATTTCTTCAGAATTATTAAGTAAAGGCTTTTATGCTGAAAATAAAACAGTTGATTGTATTGTTATGATTGAAAAACAAAGTAAGGGTTAAAATGCTATTACATCAGCAATTATTAAAATATTTCTTACCTAACCTTACCTTAAATAAAAAATAAGGTAAGACCCGTGAGGGGCGATATAACAGCTTATTTATATATATTCTTACCTTATTACCTTAATATTATAAAAATAATATATATAATAAAAACATATAAGTATATATAGTAGTATAAGCGAACTTGAAAAAGTTAGGTAAGAGGTAAGAAAGTTTAAGAAATGTTGTTGTATCAATGATTTCACCCCTTACCTTAAATAAATTAATAAGGTAAGTTTTAATTAAAATGTTTAGAAAGGATAAAATACACATGGATGAACTGGAAAAAATGCTTAAAGAAATAAATGTAGAAGAAAGTCTTAAAGCGATTGATGAGAGTATTGACTTTGAAGAACTTGATAAACAATTTGCTCGTTCCCTTGAAGAACTTAATGAAATATGGAATGATAATCTTGAAGAGTTTAATAATTTTAGATATTAAGGTGACAAAGGTGACATATTAAAAAAGGGCATTTTTGAGAACAAAAAGAGGAAAAGACATCTATTAATAGGTGTCTTTTTTAGATAAAATTATGTTGAAGCGTGAACGAAGCGTGAAAAAATTCATAAAATGCACCATTTTAAGAAGCGGAAAAATACTAAGAAATCCTAAGGTTTGAAATGTATATAATAATTATTTATTTTCCCTTTAAAGTACTAATATGCAGTTACTAGACCGCTTCTGAGTGGAAAAGGTATAATTACACTAAATTGAGTTGAAACACGTTAAACGGCTTTTAAATAGTAGTAAGAAAAAACTACTTTTTACTAACAAAAACTACCATTTTTAGAGGTAAAAATAACGTTTTTTTACATAAAATGTTGGAAAATGAGAGTGTAAAAACATATATAGTAAATGTTGAGATAGTGGCTTTTAGTGGCATAAAATCCTATAAGGTATAGTGTAAAATACTGGAAAATACGGGAATAAAACTCTATATATAGATAAAATTTAAGAAATATGAGTGTAATTCATGTTTTATAAAATGTTGGTAAATGTAGGTATAAAAATCTATATATGCTGTTAAGAACCTCAGAAAACCTCAGATTAATTTATATATAGGGAATTGATCTATATTGATATTGTAATAAGAAAATACTACAAATTACTACATTTAATCTTTTTATAAGAACCAAAAACCTTAGAAAACCTTATAAATAATTTTTATATAGAAGCGGTTGAACCTCGAGTGAAGCTCGAGAAAATTAAAAAGTATTCGGCAGTTTCGGCACCCCTAAAAAGTATCAAGTATTTAGTTGAACCAAGAGCGAACAAAGAGAAAACTAAAAGTATCCGGCTATTTTAGACGCCCTAAAAAGAAACCTAACATTTCTAACTCCCTAAAAAGTATCAGCCTATTTGGCCCGCCCTAAAAAAGAGGATATAGGGGCGTTTATTTGCCTTGTAAGAGGTCAAGGGGTGTAATTATAAGGGAAAATAAAATCAGAACGCTTAGAACGTAAAATACAGCGTGTATATTATAAGAAATCTTAAAACTATACCGACATTTCCGAGACCCTAAAAAAGTATCCGGACATTTCGGAGTCCCTAAAAAAAGACGAATAGAAACCACCCTTTAAAAGTGGTTAGTGTAAAAAATGCACATACCATATCTTATTAATATTAAAAGTGAACTTAATTTCTTTTACATGTGCTAGATAATTAAATTACTTGAATGCCATTTGAATGCCATATTTATTTTTATATAGGGTTCGTTAGAGAATTCTTGTAAACGAAAATACTATTATATCAGTGTTTAGAGTATGTTAAAGTTTTATGGAAACCATGGTATTAAACAGAGAAACTAAATAATAAAGTTAGAGAAGCCTTAAAGTATCAACGTTTAAGGCTTTTTGTTTTGCCTTTTGACTGTGTTTTAACTTTCTTTTTTGTGGTATAAAAGAGTAATTGAATGCCATTTGAATGCCAAATTACATAAAATAAAAAATCCGCCAGTAATTTAATCACTGACGGATGAGAGCATTCAGCTCTAGTTATGATTTGCGATAGATACAATTAAGTATCTATGTTAGTAATTATATTGTATTATAAATAGGGAGGAAAGTCAAATTTTAGTTCTTAAAAAATAGATTTTTAATACCGTTTTCTATAACTTTTAGAGTGTCATCATTAACTCTAACTTTTGTTAAGGGATCTAAATTGTCCTTACGCTTGAAAATTTTATTTTTGTCTATAGTAGTAATAGCGTCTATCTTTATATATGTATCCTTATCAAAATCTTTAATGTATTTTTTTACCCGTTCTTTTGCATTTTCAACTATATTTCTTTCTAGTAGGACTTTTTGGTAAAAAACTTTTAGTTGAGATAAATCTTTAGTAAATTGCTCACCGTTTTTTTCTCTTTCTTCTAGTTTATTTAAATCGGATTCAATTTTTTTCATATTGTTATCATTTAATTTTATTTGTTCTTCAAGATAATCTAATGTCAGTGAAGCTAATCCCCTAGAAATACCTGCAGTTAATTTTATATTTTGTTTACCTTCTTTAGAAGTTAAGGGAACAACAGTAATTGTATTATCTCTCTTACTATCATTTTTGTTTAGTGTTATCGCATAGTGGTATGATGAAAATTCAGAACCATAATTTATACCGAAATCAACATATACTAAAGTACCTTGTGGGAAAATAGGGTTTCGTCTTCTTTTTCCTAGCACATCCCTTTCAAGTTGTGTAGCGTAATTTTCCATACTGGATCCCAATCTTTTAGTTTTAAAGTGATTTGGATTTTTATTTGTTATATTTTTTAGTTTATCTGTTGACTCTTCTAGTTGTTCAATATTTCTTCTTTTTAATTGTTCTTTATCCATAATAATTCCCCTTTATATACTGATAAATAGAGCAAGTATAATTTTAATAGCTTAGATGATTTATAATTTTGTTAGTATACTATATATTTTTCTGTATAATAGTATCTCCTAATAATTTTATGAACAGTTTTTTACTAGGTTGGCTCAATTATATTATAGTCTATAAAAGGGATAAAATAAATTATAAACTAATATGAGTAACTAAAATTATACAATTTGTTAATTGACTTACTATATATTGAGTGATAGTATGTGTGCGAAAAGAAAAAATAGTTAATGTTGATTTTTATATCGATTAAGGGGATGTATTTTATGAGTGATATGAAAATTAATAAAATGAATAATCAAAGAGAAGTGTCTATATTAATGCAAAATACATTATCAATATTATTAAATATAAGTATTGGTATAGGCGAGAGAAAGAGACTCCGGTGACTAAGTTAATTTAATTTTAAAAGAAATTATATAAAAAGTATTATTTTATTAATACAAAATGTGGAGGTAAAAAAATGAATAAAGAGAAAATAGTTGAAGAAATAGAGTGTATCCAACAAAAATTGATAAGTTTACAACTTACAATGGAATTATTAGCAATGCATACAGATGTAATTAATGTATTAACTTTAGATGAACTAAGAAGTCTAGATGTTCCAACAGACATATTAATTAAATATTGGGACAAAGCAAGAGATGGTCATAATTTGTATATGATGACTGACGCTATTGCTAAACAAACATCAGATGATTTATCAAAAATATGTTATGAGGGATTTGATGAATTGAAAACTATGATAAATAATATTGCATAGTCTATAGAAAGAACAAATAATATTTTTTAACTTAATTATTTACTAAATTTATTACAAAAGGTTTGATATACATTATATTTTTTTGTATATCAAACCTTTATTTTTATCTTATTATTTAGTTACAGGAACTTCAAAAGTAGCTTTTTGCATTTTTTTAGCATTATGATCGAATTGCTCGAAATAAACTTTAATTTTATCACTTTCCATACTTAAACCATAGCCCACAGTAGATTCTGAAATTGCACCAACTGGAGTAGGTTCTGGATATTTTGAAGATCTAACTGGATAAATTTCAGAAACTTTTTTTGCACTATCAACAACTGTTCTAGGTATTAAAAATAGGTCTTGGTATTCATCTTTATATCCTAAATTTTCATAAGTATATTTTATGATAACTACTTGTGCTACTTGTGCTTTGCTATATTTATTTCTGTCTGGAGTAGTTTTAACCTCAGTTATTTTCAGTTTCCATTGACCATCTACAATCCATTCTTCATTAAGTCCGTATACTTTATCTGTAGAGTTTTGATTTTTTGTAGTTGTAGCATTATTTTTTGTTGTAGCATTATTTTCTGTTGTAGTTTTATCTGCTGTTTTAGCTTTATTTTCCGCTGCAGATCTACTTTGTCTAACTAGCTCACCTTTTATTAAAGAGCAGCCGCTTAGAACTACTGAAGCGGATAGTAGACTTGTAAATAGTAATTTAGTTTTCATATTTTTCTTCTCCTAATCTATAAATGAGTAATTTTAACCAAATAAATTACATCTATACAAAAATTATATATTATAAGATATTGCTAGTCAATATGTAGTGATTACGTTTTCTCTTGATTTATAAAATTAGAATAAATTTTATAGATTTTTGTGAAATACCTTTACAAATTAAAGGAAAACTATTATACTATATATTATCCAATGAAAATAGTGTTATTTTTCTACAGATATTTCTTGATTTTCAAAAGAATTCTTTAGTAAAGCTAACAAAATTACAAATTTCAAAAAAAATAAAAAAAAATTAAAAAAGTTGTTGACAAACAATAATATCTATTATATAATTAATACATAAGTTAATAACAAATATTTATGCGGGTGTAGTTTAGTGGTAAAACCTCAGTCTTCCAAACTGATGTTGTGAGTTCGATTCTCATCACCCGCTCCATTTTTTTATTTAGAGATTTTTCCACAGTAGCTCAGTTGGTAGTAGCATCTGACTGTTAATCAGAGGGTCGCAGGTTCGAGTCCTGCCTGTGGAGTAAAGTACGGCTGTGTATGCAGCCGTATATTTTTTTGTTTAAAATCTCGCTAAATATTATTATCAAAGGAAAAATTATGTTATAATAGTTCATGGTATATGAACTTTTATCGAGTTGAATTTTATATAGTTTAAAAGTTGAAATTTAAGAAAATAAAGAGAATTGTATAGGAGATTTTTATGTTTTTAGATGAGGTAAAAATATTCGTCCGATCAGGTGATGGTGGGAATGGATTAGTAGCATTTAGAAGAGAGAAGTATGTTCCAAAAGGTGGTCCAGCAGGTGGTGACGGTGGACGTGGAGCAAACGTTGTATTTATAGTTGATGAAGGTTTAAGAACTTTCATGGATTATCGTTACCAAAAGAAATTCGTAGCACCTAATGGTGAGAACGGAATGAGTAAAGGTATGCACGGTAGAAAATCTAAAGATTTATACTTAAAAGTACCACCTGGAACTGTAATTCGTGATACTGATACTGGAGAAGTATTAGCAGACTTAGTAGAACATGAGCAAGAAGTAGTAGTAGCTCGTGGAGGACGTGGAGGACGCGGTAATTGTCGTTTCGCAACACCTTCAAACCCAGCACCAGAAATTGCTGAAAATGGTGAACCAGGAGAAGAAAGAAATCTTACATTAGAATTAAAACTTATGGCAGATGTAGGTCTTGTTGGATTCCCTTCTGTTGGTAAATCAACATTATTATCAATAACATCAAAAGCAAAACCAAAAATTGCTGATTATCACTTTACAACATTAGCGCCAAATCTTGGAGTAGTAGAAACAAAAGACCACAGAAGTTTTGTTATGGCTGATCTTCCAGGATTAATAGAAGGAGCTAGTCAAGGTGTAGGTCTTGGACACCAGTTCTTACGTCATATTGAAAGAACGAAAGTTATTGTTCATGTAGTAGATATGTCAGCAACTGATGGTCGTGATCCATATGAAGATTATAAAATTATTAATCAAGAGTTAGCTGAGTACAATATGAGACTTTTAGAAAGACCTCAAGTAGTAGTAGCTAATAAGATGGATATTCCAGTAGCTAGTGACAATCTTAAAGAGTTTAAAAAACACTTAGAAAACGATGGTGAAGAAGTAGATATCGTTGAAATTTCTGCATTTACTCGTAGTAATATCGACAACTTACTTTATAAAATAAGTGATATACTTGATAATACAGATCCAAATATGTTATATGAACTTGATACTGAAGAAGAAAGTATGGAAAATAGAGTTCTTTATAAACATAAACCTAAGGATGAAACATTCAAGATTACTCGTGATG
>ERZ773006.113-NODE-113-length-45644-cov-6.47862_pt1 | contig 45644 bp, 39 predicted proteins | sample MGYA00580843_ERZ773006 | MGnify/ENA primary metagenome ERZ773006 (study PRJEB29015, sample SAMEA2738011) | human oral metagenome | biome: human oral; feature: human-associated habitat; material: dental | place: China | collected 2052 ...
CGGAGTAGGCGCCACGGGCCTTCCTCTGGGTTGTCATATCATCTCCTGCTGTTGCGAACGCCAAATACCAAGCGTCCGAAATACAAACTGGTTGTCAGTGTAGCGCGCTATCTCAGGGTTTATCAACATTCATAACAAGCCCGTCGAAGGATTCGTTGATGTCAACAGTCACATTCTGACCATCATTGACGTCTCCCGCCAGCACAAACACTGCCAATCGATCGCCAATCTCACGCTGAATCAGGCGGCGCAGCGGGCGTGCCCCGAACGCCGGATCGTAGCCTGTGCGAGCCAGCCAGCCGCGCGCAGGCTCGGTCACTGTCAAGCCAATACGGCGGTCCACCAGGCGGCGCTGCAGCGACTCAACCAGCAAATCGACGATCTCGCCCAGATTTTCGCGGGTGAGCGGATCGAAGACGACAGTCTCATCCAACCGGTTAAGAAACTCCGGTCGGAAGCTCGCGTGCACGACGGACATGACGGCGTCTCGCTTCCCTTCCGGCGTCAGGTCGGGATCGGCCAGGAACTGCGACCCGAGGTTTGACGTGAGGATCAAGATGGTGTGACGGAAGTCCACCGTCCGGCCCTGACCGTCGGTGAGGCGGCCGTCGTCAAGAACCTGCAGGAGAACGTCGAAGATCTCGGGATCCGCCTTCTCAACCTCGTCCAGGAGAACGACCGAATACGGGCGCCGCCGCACGGCCTCGGTCAGCTGACCACCCTGCTCGTATCCGACGTACCCCGGAGGGGCGCCGACGAGGCGCGCAACCGAATGCTTCTCCGAGTACTCGGACATGTCAATGCGGACAATGGCGCGCTCGTCATCAAAGAGGAACTCGGCCAGCGACTTGGCAAGCTCGGTCTTTCCCACGCCCGTCGGCCCTAGGAAGAGGAAGGAACCCGTCGGTCGATTCGGGTCGGCGAGGCCCGCGCGCGAGCGGCGAACCGCGTCCGAGACGGCCCGCACGGCCTCCTTCTGTCCGATGAGGCGTTTGGCGAGTTCATCCTCCATGTGCAGGAGCTTCTCCGTTTCGGTCTGCAGGAGCTTGCCCGTCGGAATGCCGGTCCACGCTTCGATGACCTCGGCGATCTCCGCGGGGCCAACCTTCTCCGCGATCATCGGCTCGGCTTCGCCGACACTGTCCTGCGCGTCGGCTCGTGCTTCCTCCTGCGCGATCTGACGTTCGACGTCTGGGATCTCGCCGTTCTGGAGACGACCGGCTTCCTCCCAGCGTCCCTCGCGCACCGCCAGCTCCAGCTGCGTGCGCAGCGAGTCGAGCTGGACGCGCAGGTCGCCGACGCGGTTGTGCCCGGCCTTCTCGGCTTCCCAGCGGGCGGTGAGCGCACGCAGGTTCTCCTCGCGGTCGGCCAGGTCCGCGCGCAGCTTCGTCAGCCGTTCCGCCGTGGCCTCGTCGCGCCCGTCGGGATCGGACTCGGCAAGGTAGGACTCTTCCATCCGCAGGCGATCCACGCTGCGGCGCAGCTCGTCGATCTCGACCGGGGAGGAGTCCAGCTCCATCCGCAGACGGGAGGCGGCCTCGTCGATCAAGTCGATCGCCTTGTCGGGAAGCTGACGACCCGAGATGTAGCGATCCGACAGGGTGGCCGCGGCCACCAGCGCACCGTCTGAGATGGTCACCTTGTGGTGAGCCTCGTACTTTGGCGCGATTCCACGCAGGATCGCGACGGTGTCCTCTACCGAGGGTTCGCCGACGAAGACCTGCTGGAAGCGTCGTTCGAGGGCGGGATCCTTTTCGATGTTCTCCCGGTACTCGTCGAGAGTCGTCGCACCGACCATGCGCAGTTCCCCGCGCGCCAGCATCGGCTTGAGCATGTTGCCCGCATCCATCGCGCCTTCGGATCCGCCACCGGCTCCGACGACGGTGTGAAGCTCGTCGATGAAGGTAATGATCTGTCCGTCGGAGCGAGTGATCTCAGCGAGGACGGCCTTGAGGCGTTCCTCGAACTCTCCGCGATACTTGGCGCCTGCGACCATCGAGGACACGTCAAGGGAGACGAGGCGCTTGTCCCGCAGGGACTCGGGGACGTCACCGGCGACGATGCGCTGGGCGAGCCCTTCAACGACGGCGGTCTTACCGACGCCCGGTTCACCGATGAGAACCGGGTTATTCTTCGTGCGTCTCGACAGGACCTGAATGACGCGCCGGATCTCGTTGTCGCGCCCGATGACGGGATCGAGCTTGCCTTCGCGCGCAACCTCGGTGAGATCGCGACCGTACTTCGACAGGGCCTCGAAGGATCCCTCGGGGTCGGGCGAGGTGATCGGGTCGGGGCGTAGCTGCGCGAGGGCCTGCGCCAGGGCCTCATCGGTCGCACCCCCCTGGGTGAGGATGCGCCCCGCCTCGGTGTCGGAGGCAGCCAGCGCGATGAGCAAGTGCTCTGTCGACACATACTGGTCCGCGCCCTTGTCTGCGCGCTCGCCCGCGTCCTGAACGACTGCGAGCAGGGAACGCGAGGGCTGGGCGCTCCCCGCGGACGCACCCTGGGTTGAGGGGAGTGCGACGAGCGCGCGTCGGGTCTGCGGACCGATCGCGCGAGAATCGGCTCCCACCGCCTTCAGCAGGGCAAGCGCTATGCCTCCCTGCTGTTCGATCAGGGCTTCCAGCAGGTGGACGGGCTCGACCTGCGGGTTCCCGGCCGCGGAAGCGGCCTGCAGCGCAGAGGCAATGGCCTCCTGCGCCTTCGATGTCATCTCACGTGCCATGAGATCAATCCTCCAATGTGTTGCCGTGTTGCGTCGATGGCCCTCGACGCCTTCTGGTACACACAACGACAGCAAAGTTGAGCCTATTCCACTCAACATCACCTTGGGGGATAGATCCGGCTCTCAGTTTCCAGGAAGCCAGGTGGGTCCGCCGAAACCGCGCTGATGACCACCCGACGGCCCGGCCCCCTCGTCGTCGAGGCCGTAGCGCTCAGCGAGCGCCCGAAAGAGCTGCAGGGTGGTGGCAAGGGCGCACATCACCTGCTGGACGAGCTGGGCATCCGTCGCCCCATACTCGTAATCACCATTGACCTCGGCGACGACGCGACCCCCCTCGACCTGGTCCGCGACGTAGGACTTCGGCCAGAGAAACTCCCCATGCCAGGCCTGCAGGAAGTCACGCAGGTCCTCGCCGTACTCTGCCGGCACCAGCTGCTTCATAAAGGCGACAATCGACAGGACCTCGCTCGAGTTGCCGAGGAAGCGGAAGCAAAACAGGTGCCCCTCCCACAAGCCGCACAGGTCACCATCGCCATCGATGCGCCACGCCCAGCCCTCGGTATCGAAAAGGAGGCCCAGCCGCTCCTGCGTGATGGGACGAACCATGTCAAAGCGGTTCACTTCGAACTCTGCGCTACCCGTGGCGATTCCTTCCACCGTTTCTGCGTTGCCACTGCCCCATTGTTCCACATTGGCGGCGGCGTCGTCCGGCGGGATCGGGCGGCGAGGCGTCTCCTCGCCGTCGGCTCCACCGTCAGCATCCGCCCGCCATAGCCAGCCCATGATCATTCCCCTACTCGCGCTGATCGTCCCCGGCACACATCGGCACCCTTATCATCGAGGCACACCCGCGTAGGCAGCCCCCACTGTTCAGCTGCATGCACACGCCCATCGGCCACCTCCAGCGCTCGCCACGATCACCATCAACACGATTGTTAACACCTTCACAGTAGCGCAGAATCGGCGAAAAACCAACGTTCTCAACGAGTCGCATTCCGAGTTGCCACCTCCGCAGCGCAACCACGGAAGCCATCGTCCCAGCTCATCCGGGTAGCCCCAGCAACAGAAACAGATATTGTCTAATGGGTCACATTTTATCCCATCTGTTGCGCAGGCCTACCTCTTCCGCTATTAGGTCGGATCCGTGCCGTCGACGCCTCCCCACGACGCACCGGATGCGCTTGCACTCGCCTCATCCTGCGCGGCTGCGACGGGAAGCGCCGGCATCGGCAGCGGCCGCGCGCTGCGAGCAACGAGTGAGCGCAGCGCACGCTCCGCTGGCCCACGCGAGGACCCCCTGACCTCGGCGAGGATGCACCCGATACCGATCAGGACCCACACGCCGAGCGCAATCAACGCGCCCACGGCGCTGCCGACGAAACGGACGCCGAGCACACCGAGCCCACCGAACACGAGGATGAAGACCAGCGTCTGCGAGAGGTAGGCGGTCATCGAACGCCGCCCGATCGCGCTCAGGAAGGTACACACGGTGCCAAGGCTTTCACGCGGGCCGCCACCGATGAGAGCGAGGAGAGCAAGCCACCCGCACGCGCCCACGAGACCCGAGAGGTGATAGAGGGGGTTCGCCCACGTCAAGGAGTCTGCGAAGGCCCACCCCAGCTGCCCCAAGGCGAAGGGAATGCCTCCGGCGGCTCCGACCGTCAGGCCGCCGGCAGCGATCGCCCCGAGGATTGCGCGATGCCCCGGAGGGTCCTGCAAAAGCCCAAGGCGCGCGACGCCGACGCCGATCATGACCGACGGGACCACGAGGGACATCAGGAGCGTCATGGGGGTGACGATGATCCACTCACCCAGGGATATCAGCGGAAAGAGGGGGTGTAGAGCTCCCCGCGGGTGAGAACCGAGCGTCATCAAGCCACTACCCGCTGCAATCGCTATTCCCCACATCGACAACACGAATACCGCCGTGAACAACGCGCCGATCAGGCTCAGCAGCCATGCGCGTCCGGAGACCACAACCTCGGCGAAAATGACCGCGACCAGACCGTAGGCGCCGATGATGTCACCCGCAAAGACCATTCCGTGCAGGGCACCGAAAGCCAGCATCCACCAGCCACGGCGGCGGATGAGACGAGAGGCGGCACGGCGCGCCCGCCGCTCCACCTCCTCATCGAAAATCTGGTGCTGAACGGGCGCCCAACCGGCGCTGACCTCGCTCGACACGGCCTCGCGAGCGGCGCGCCGCTCGCGCTCCATGGTGCGCATCGCCATGATCGCCATGCCGAAGCCGAAGAGGATCGAGAAGAGGGGATAGGCTCGGCGGTCGACGAAAAGGGAACGCACGATGAACCACCACTGGTCGGCCGCGTTCATGACCTGAAGCAGCTCCGAACGATTCGCCGGGTAGTCCGGGAAGTACTTCAGCCACCACGGCACATTCGCCAGGGCGATGAGAGCCAGCATGAAGCCGCGCGCGACATCGGGGGCAGGAAAACGCAGCTGGCGATCTCCCGTGAAGGAAAGGGCGGGCATGAGTATCCTCTTTCGACGCTTCTCGCTACCTATGAGAAGGGGCGAGGCCGGAGAATCTCCCGAGCCTCGCCCCGTGACCACCGGCTCAACCGATGGCGGACATCATGGCTTGCTGTTGGATCGCTCGACGCTTACCATTCGCTCTGACAACGAGGACGATCCCGACGATCAACACGACGATTCCCGAAACGCCGATGACAGTCGACCAGATCATCGCGGAACCCGTTGACGCCATCACGTCGGCGCCGCTCATGTTGAGGCCCATCAGTTTTGCACCCGAGTCAAGCCCGTCGCAACGCACGACGTAGTCACCGGCAGCGAGCCCGTCAATGGAATAGACGTTCTTCTCGTTATCGAAGGGACTCATCTGGTGACTCTGCTGACCCGAGTCGATCAGGGCGCACGAATCAGCGGTCCCGGGACTGACCATCACCGTGTAGCTGCCACTGCTCGAGACCGTGACGCTATCGCCGTTGTCGATGGTTGCGGCTTGTGCGGCGGCCTCGCCGAGCGTACGAAAGCCCGTGGATAGGAGGACGACGAAGACGATGGGGGCCACGACGACCATCATGAGGACACCGAGACCGATCAAGATGCCTCCGGGCGCCCGACTCGGGAGCTTCCCCGTCGGCATGACGGCAGGACCGGGGTAGCCGGGTCCAGGAACGCCACCGGGGTATCCCTGGGGAGCACCGGGCCCATTTTGCCCGTATTGCGGCCAGGGGGTTCCCTGCTCGCCGGGGACACCGTAGGAGGGATTCGACATGTTTGTGCCTTCCTGAAGGGGATGATGCTTAAGCATAACAACGGGGCAGCCGCAGCGAACAGTACGTCGCGACAATCGGATCAGATCTCTCTTGATCGTACGCCGTTTCCTCTCCGAGGGAGGGGAAACGGCGGGGCAGAAAAGGGCACGACCCCACAATCCTGGGGGTCGCGCCCTCACGGGTTCGTCAGCGCACGGCGCCCGTCATCGCTTCGCCCATGATGCGGCGGCGCTTGCCGTTTACCCTGACCAGAAGCACGATGCCGACGATCACGGCGATCACGCCTGCGACCCCCACGATGGTGCCCCACAGAAACGGCATGACGAAAATCTGCGTGACGGCTTCCGGTGCCGTGTTGTACGCGATGACCTTTGTGCCGACGGTGGCAGCAACGCATTGAAGCTTGTACTGACCTGCCGGGACGCCCGACGCAACGTACGACTTGCCGTTATCCCCATACGGGTCCAACCGGTACCTCGTGCCGCTCGAATCGATGAGCGAACACTCGGGGTCCTTACCGGCGACAGCCTTCACCGTGAAGTGTCCGTCCGCGGTCACCGTGACGACGCTGCCGTTGTCGGTGGTACCGCCCTGGACCGATCTTCCGGGGGTGCTGGCAATTCCATAGAGCATCGCGGCGAAGAAAGCGATCGGCGCGATGACGATCATCAGAACCGCACCGAGGATGAGCGTGGCGACGGCGGGGCCGCGGCCGGGCATCGACGGCACGCTCACCGGCGAAGGAGCCCCGTAGCCCCGGGGGTCGCTGCGCGCAGCCTGACCATTGAGCGGGAACGCCGCGTGCTGATCGCCCGAGGGGCCGTAGGAGGGGTTGGACATGTGGGTGTCTTTCTGACTGATGGACGTGACGCGTTAGGGCATCCTCACGCCCGCCAGGCGCTGCGCACGCAGCTCGGCGACCCCCGGCACCTCGAGCGGAGCCAGCGTCGTGCCGGTTGCGCGCTGCAGCAGCAGGTCCGCGAGCTCGGGGTTGCGGGCGAGGACAGGGCCATGCATGTAGGTCGCTATGACGGATCCTTGAACGGCGCCGTCGTAGCACACCTCCGGTGCTTCTTCTCCCCGGGGTACGCCGTTGCCCACGCCCGAGATAACTCGGCCGAGCGGAGCCGCGTCGGGGCCAAGGACGGTGCCACCTCCGTGGTTTTCGAAGCCGGTGAGGGTTTGCGTGAGGCATTCAAGGATAGGCGCGCAGACCAGTTCACCAATCGCGCGATGTCCCTGGGGGCGCGTGGTGATGTCGAGGACTCCCATGCCTGCGACGCGTGTGCCCCTCGCGTCCTCGTACCAGTGGCCGAGAACCTGCAGGGAGGCGCAGATGGCGAGCAGCGGACGACCCGCGTCAAGAGCGCGGGCAAGCCCCGAGGTGCCGCGGAACTTGTCTGCGGCGAGCGCCTGAGCGGTGTCCTCGCCGCCGCCGAGCGTATAGATATCGAGGCTGTCTGGAATCTCCTCATTCAGTCCAACGTGGACGATCTCAGCGTCAATGCCGCGCCTGCGGGCTCGCTCCGCCAGGATCAGCGCGTTGCCGCTGTCCCCGTAGGTGCCCAGGACCTCGGGCATCAAAACGCCGATGCGCAGCGTGGAGGCGCTCATCGCGTGCCCTCCTTTCGATCGAGCAGGACCTTGAAGTCGCGCATGGCCGTGTAGTTGAGGAGCATCTCGACGCGACCGGGATCGCACGCTGCCAGGGCGTCCATGGGCAGGGGCACAAGGTCGCAGTGAACGCCCGCGTATTCGAGGCGCACGGCGAGGTCTGCGCCCCGTTCGCCGCAGGCGAGGACGCGGCGGCCGGCCTGCTTGACACCGGAGAAGTCAACGTCCCAGAGCCAGGAGAGATCCTGCCCGTCGGGGACCTGTCCGTTGACGCCGATGACGACCTGGTCGACACGCGGATCGATCATCGTCATGGCTTCCTGCCATCCGGCGGGGTTCTTGGCCAGCATGAGACGGGCGTTGCGTCCGTTGATGTCGTGGACGGAGTAGCGTCCGGCAACCTCCGTGACACCGTTGATGGCCTCGGCGGCGGTCGCAGGGTCGATGCCCATGGCGACGGCGGCGGCGACGGCCTGCGCGGCGTTACCGAGGTTCGCGCGTCCGGGGAGCTTCAGGGCGAGGGGGACGCTCTCGCCGCGAGGTCCGCGCAGCGTCGCGCGCGGGCCCTCGGGGGCGAGCTCGACATCCTCGAGCCACCACTGGGGCTGGGGACGGCGCTTCAGGTCGGGCAGTTCCTCCCCCTCGAAGGCCGGGATCAGGTGCCACCCGTCCTCGCTGCGCGCGACGCGCCCCCCTCGGGGATACGCCGCACTGTCGCCTCCCCACCCGGCGCCGGCGGCGACCCACACGACGTTCGGATTGTCCGCGGCCGCAGACACGATCAGGGGGTCGTCGCAGTTGGCAACGACCGTGGCACTGGGGTGGGCGGATGCCCCTTCGCGCAAGCGGCGTTCGACCGTGCCGATCTCACCGACTCGGTCGAGCTGGTCACGCGAGAGGTTGAGGTAGACGAAAACGTCGGGATGCACGTCCGCCGCAACGGCCGGAACGTGCATCTCATCGACCTCAAGGGCGGCACGCGTTGCCCCTTCGCCTCTCATGAGCGCGGTGATGACGCCCGACGTCATGTTGTCACCGTTGGTATTGGAGGCAACCGGCCCGCCTCTTTCCAGGGCGGCTCGCACCATCCGTGTTGTCGTCGACTTTCCATTGGTTCCCGTCACGACGACGCAGGAGTACGGGGCGGCGAGTTCCGCGAGGAATCTCGGGGAGATACGCAGGGCAACCTCGCCCCCGATCATTCCGCCGGAGCCTCGCCCAAGCGCTCGGGACGCACATCGTGCGGCTGTTCCGGCCGCCCGGGCTAGGCGCGAGCGCACCGACAGGTGATGCGATGATTTCGTCATGCACCCACGTTAACTCATGCGCCACCGACGCCGCGTCGCCAGGCTCAGGGCGCCCGCTCTCACCCCTCGCCAGACCGGGGCGGGAAGGCCGGTGCCTCCCGCACCGCGACACGCCGCATGCTCGCTGACCTGCGAATATAGTTACGCACCCCATATCGGAGTTACCCATGCCATGCCACTGTGATCGTCTCGACATATCCCTTTGGTCGATCCTTCGCCATCGCTCGCATGCACGCCGCTCACTCGCGGGTCACAATCGGCAAGATTTCAACGAAAATCGCCGATTCTTCGACGCGCCCGCAGCCGTGAAATCACCCGAGGAGAGAGCCAACCCTTGACGCACGCTTCCCCCAACTCGATTGCACATATGTGCGAACCGTCTCCCGGGTCGACAATCGACTATCAAAACCGGCTGTGACCTGGTAAAACTATCATCAGCAGGCGAAAGCCTGTCGCCTGTTCCAGGCTTCGATCGTGGGTCCTGTGTGCCCCCGGATTCTCGATCGAATTACGCTGCGGGACCCATCCGTTGGATGGGTCCCGCAGTTCTATTGCGTCACCAATCGCTAGCGGCCAGGGACGATCGTCCCCTCGATGACCGCTCGCACGCCGCCACACCTCCGCTGCCTGCCGACGACGGAGGACGCCTGCCCGTCGACAGATGCGAGCGCGGTGAGCGCGCGCATCGGGTTCCACACCGTGAGAGATCCGCCCGAGGCGACGGAGGACTCCCGTCCCTCCCAGGCTCGCTGGCCTCTCCTCATCGGCATGACCTGACCGTCGGGGGAGGCGGCGAAGACACGGTTACGGCGAGCCTCGGAGGCGGCGACCGTGGCACGCAGGCCGTCGCACTCCGCCTCGAGCTCCTCGACGCGGCGCTCGAGGTCGAGGATGCGCCGGATTCCCGCCAGGTTGATCCCCTCTTCCTGACTCATGCGTTGCACATCGCGCAGCCTCTGCACGTCGCGCTTCGTGTAGCGCCGCCCCTTCCCCTTCGTGCGCGCCGGAATCACCAGGCCGAGACGGTCGTACTGCCGCAAGGTCTGAGGGTGCATACCGGACAGCTCCGCCGCAACGGAGATGGCGAAGGTGATCGCCTCGCCTCGCCCCTTCACTGCCATGGCTTACTCCTGCGCCGTCTTCGCCAGGGACGCACGCACGTCGAGGTCTCCCTCGGCCTGCGCCATCTCCTTCGCAAGTCTCTTCAGCTCACGGTTCGGTTTCTCGGGGACCTGGATGGCCACGCGAGCGACCAGGTCACCGCTCACCTTGGAGGTTGAGACCCCCTTGCCACGCACCCGAATCTCGGTGCCCGACGAAGAACCCTCGGGCACCTTTACCGCGGCCGTGCCGCCGTCGATCGTGGGCACGTCGATGACGGTGCCGAGGATCGCCTCGGACACGGTGACAGGCAGCGTCACCACGAGGTCATTGCCCTCGCGCGAGTACACGGGGTGCGGCTTCACCGTCACGGTAACCTCAAGGTCGCCGGTGGGACCGCCGTGCAGGCCGGGCTTCCCGTGACCCTTGACGCGAACCTTCTGGCCATCCTTGATGCCGGCAGGGATGCGGACCTTGATCGGAGAGCCTCCAACCTTGATGGTCAGGGTCGCCCCATTCAGAGCCTGGCGCAAGGAGATGGACAGCTTGGCGCGCACCGTCCCGCCCTTTTCGGGCGTAGGTGCGCCGTGCGAGGCCCGAGCGCTGAAGGGAGACCCGTAGGACTCGCCCCCGAATCGGGAGCTGCCACCCGCCGCGCCTCCAAAGAGACCGGAGAGGATATCCTCGAAGCCGGCCCCACCGCCGGGCATGCCGGAGGCCTGGAAGCGCACGTTGTGGCCACCGCCGCCGAAACTGCCTCCGGCGCCGCTAAAGCCCCCGAAGAGGTCTTCGAAGCCGCCCGCTCCACCGGATCCTGCGGAGAAGCGCGCACCTCCGCCTGCCATGGCGCGAATCGCGTCGTAGCGCTTGCGTTCCTCGTCGTTGGACAGGACCGCGTATGCCTCGCCAATCTCCTTGAACCTGGTTTCGGCCGCCGTATCGCCCGGGTTCTGATCCGGGTGCCACTGCCGCGCCAGCTTACGGTAGGCCTTCGTGATGGCCTTCTTGTCCGCCTTCTTGTCGACTCCCAGGACCTTGTAGAAGTCCTTCGAGAACCACTCTTGTTCGCTCACGCGCGTTTCACCTCTCTTTCAGTCACGAGCATGTCGAAAGTCATTCAGGGTTGTTCACCAGCACCTTTGCGGCTCGCACGACGCGCTCATCGCGGCGGTAGCCACCGGTCAGGACCTGCCCGATCACGGGATGGTCCACATCGGGGCTCGTGGTGGCCATCAGGGCATCGTGCAGGGCAGGATCGAAATCGTCACCCTCGGCTCCATAGCGCTCCAGCCCGAAGCGCGTCTTGAGCGTGTCCTCGAGCTTCGCAGCGATCGACGCGAAGGGACCGTCCTCCAGGTCTCCGTGCGCGCGGGCCGCGGCGATGTCGTCGAGAACGCTGATGAGCGACTCAATGACCTCGTCCTGCCCGGCGGTCTTGTGACCCGGGATAGCTTCCTTGGAGCGACGCACGTAGTTCGCGTACTCCTGGCCCTGGTTGTAGAGCTCCGCGTTGGCGCGGGCCAGCTGGTCTTCGATGGTTGCGATGCGTTCGAGAGCCTTGGCAAGGTCAGAGTCCTCGACCTGGTCCTCGAAAGCACTCATATCGTCAGCCGGATTCTCGGGCGAGGACGACTCTGCCGCCTGGCCGACCGGGGCCGACTCGAGGGAGTCGGCCCCGGGGGCGTTCGCGTCCTCGTTGGGCGCCGAGAAACCGTTGGTTTCCTCGGTGCTCACTTGTTGTTGTCCTCATCCACGATTTCGGCGTCCACGACATCGTCCTGGGCGGGGGCCGCCTTCTGGGCGTCCTCGGCCTGCTGCTTGGCGTAGATCTCCTGGCCGATCTTCATGCCCGACTCAGACAGGGTCGTCATCGCGGCCTTCACAGCCTCAATGTCATCTCCCTTGAGGGCTTCCTTCACGGCGTCGACATCCTTCTGGACGGCCGCACGGGTCTCCTCGGAGATCTTGTCGGCCTCGTCCTTGAGCAGCTTCTCCGTCGAGTAGACGGCCTGCTCAGCCTGGTTACGGGTGTCGGCTTCCTCACGGCGCTTCTTGTCCTCGGCAGCGTGCTCCTCGGCCTCGCGCACCATGCGGTCGATGTCCTCCTTGGGCAGGGACGATCCACCGGTGATGGTGACCGACTGCTCCTTACCCGTGCCGCGATCCTTCGCGGAGACGTGAACGATACCGTTGGCGTCGATGTCGAAGGTCACTTCGATCTGAGGAACGCCGCGCGGAGCGGGAGCAATGCCGGAGAGCTCGAAGGTACCCAGCAGCTTGTTGTCGCGGGCAAACTCACGCTCGCCCTGGTAGACCTGAATGAGCACGGAGGGCTGGCCATCCTCGGCGGTGGAGAAGATCTCCGAGGCCTTGGTCGGGATCGCCGTGTTACGGTCGATGAGCTTGGTCATAACGCCACCCTTGGTCTCGATGCCGAGCGACAGGGGGGTCACGTCAATAAGCAGGACATCCTTGCGGTCACCCTGGATGACGCCGGCCTGCAGGGCAGCGCCCACGGCGACGACCTCATCGGGGTTGACACCCTTGTTGGGCTCACGGCCGCCGGTCAGCTCCTTGACAACCTCGGTGACGGCGGGCATGCGGGTGGAGCCGCCGACGAGCACGACGTGGTCGATCTCGGAGACGGTCACGTCAGCCTCGGCCATGACGTCGCGGAAGGGCTTCTTGGTGCGCTCGAGCAGGTCCGCGGTCAGTTCCTCGAACTTGGCGCGCGTCAGGGTCTCATCCAGGTGGATGGGGCCATCGGCGGTCATGGACAGGTACTGCAGCGAGATGTTCGTGGAGGTCGCGGAGGACAGCTCCTTCTTGGCCTGCTCAGCGGCTTCCTTGAGACGCTGGAGCGCAACGGGGTCCTTCGACAGGTCCGCGCCGGTCTTCGCCTTGACCTGGCTGATCAGCCAGTCGACGATGCGCTGATCCCAGTCGTCGCCGCCCAGGTGGTTGTCGCCGGAGGTGGCACGCACCTGGATGGTGGAGAAGCCGTCATCATCCTTGCCCACCTCAAGGAGGGACACGTCGAACGTGCCGCCACCGAGGTCGAAGACCAGGATGAGCTCGTCTTCCTTGCCCTTTTCGAGGCCGTAGGCCAGGGCCGCGGCGGTGGGTTCGTTGACGATGCGTTCGACCTTGAGGCCGGCGATCTGACCGGCGTCCTTGGTCGCCTGACGCTGCGCGTCATTGAAGTAGGCGGGAACCGTGATGACGGCCTCGGTGACGGGCTCACCCAGGTAGGCTTCGGCGTCCCTCTTCAGCTTCTGGAGGATGCGCGCGGAGATTTCCTGCGCCGTGTACTTCTTGCCGTCGATCTCCGTCGTCCAGTCGGTGCCCATGTGGCGCTTGACCGAGGAGATGGTGCGATCAACGTTCGTGACCGCCTGACGCTTGGCGATCTCACCGACGAGAACCTCGCCGGTCTTGGAGAAGGCGACGACCGAAGGAGTCGTGCGAGCGCCTTCAGCGTTCGGAATGATGGTGGGCTCGCCGCCTTCGAGGACGGCGATAGCGGAGTTGGTGGTGCCGAGGTCGATGCCGACTGCACGTGCCATAGTGTGTGTTCCTTTCATCGGCGAGGCCGACTCCGTCTCACCGGAGCGGCTCGCATTGCTGTCTCGTGCCGGGATGATCCCGACAGACCCTTGAGTCTGATGTACTCAACTTTAGGACCGGGCGTTTTATTCCGCAAGCCGAACACCCGAAACTTGAGTCATACACGCTCATGCTTGATGGAGGGTGTGCACTCGCCTCGGACCGGAGGCTTCCCCACGCAAGACAGCGGACCCCGGGCCCGTGGGGCCCGGGGTCCAAAGCTCAGCGCTCGCTCAGCCGTTGATCACGTCAGCGACGCGCGCGGCGCAGGGCGAGGAGTCCTCCACCCATTCCCAGCAGGGTCAAGGTCGCCAGGGAGCCACCGAGCACATCGGCGCCGGTCCTGGCCAGGTTGGGACGGTCCCCACCATCGTGACCACCGGGGGTCTCGCTCGGCGTCGGAGTCTCGCTCGGCGTCGGGGTTGCCGACGGCGTCGGGTCCGGAACCGGGGTGTAGGTGTTGGTCACCTCGAGGGTGGCGACCTCGCCCGCCTTGACCATCACGGGATCAATCGTGGAGGTCTGGAGGGTAAAGCCGTCCACCGAGGCATCCTTCTCCGTCACCGTGCAGGTCGCACCGGCGGGGATGTCACGGGAGACCTTGGTGTCACCGGCGGCGACGTTCAGGATCGAACCGGAGGTCTTAGCCGGATCATCACACACGTAGTCGAAGGAGAACGTCTTGCCAGCCGGGATGTCACCAACAACTTCCTTCGTCACCGAGATCTTGCCGGCCTTCGGCGCGTAGGTGTTGGTCACCTCAACGGCGGCGACCTCGCCCGCCTTGACCATCACGGGATCAATCGTGGAGGTCTGGAGGGTGAAGCCGTCCACCGAGGCGTCCTGCTCGGTGACCGTGCAGGTCGCTCCGGCGGGAATCTCAGCGGACTCCTTGGCCTGACCGGGAACGACATCCGTGATCGAGCCGGAGGTCTTCGCCGCATCGTCACACACGTAATCGAAAGCGAAGGTCTTGCCAGCCGGGATGTCACCAACAACCTTCTTGGTCACAGCAATCTTGCCGGGAACCGGGGTGTAGGTGTTGGTCACCTCGAGGGTGGCAACCTCGCCCGCCTTGATCACCACGGGATCAATCGTGGAGGTCTGGAGAGTGAAACCATCAACCGAGGCATCCTTCTCCGTCACCGTGCAGGTCGCACCAGCCGGAATATCGCGGGAGACCTTGGTGTCACCGGCGGCGACGTCCGTGATCGAACCGGAGGTCTTGGCCGCGTCGTCACACACGTAGTCGAAGGAGAACGTCTTACCCGCAGGAATGTCACCGACAACCTTCTTGGTCACGGCAATGTTGCCCGGAGCCGGGGTGTAGGTGTTGGTCATGAGAAGCGCAGCAACCTCGCCATCCTTGACGGTAACGGGATCCGCCACAGCACTGTCGAGGATGAAGCCATCAACCGCAGCCTCGGCCTCACGTTCGGTCACCAGACACTCGGCACCGGCCGGAATGTCACCGGATTCCTTGGTCTCGCCGGCGGCGACGTTCAGGATCGAACCGGAGGTCTTCGCGGCGTCGTCACAGACGTAGTCGAAGGAGAAGGTCTTACCCGCCGGAATGTCACCGACAACCTTCTTGGTCACGGCGAACTTGCCGCTCTTGGGCGTGTAGGTGTTGGTCACCTCAACGGCAGCAACCTCGCCCGCCTTGACCATCACGGGATCAATCGCGGAGGTTTCCAGGTTGCTTCCGTCGATGGAGGCGTCCCGTTCGGTCACCGTGCAGGTCGCGCCGGCCGGAATCTCAGCGGACTCCTTGGCCTGACCGGGAACGACATCCGTAATCGAACCGGAGGTCTTCGCCGCATCGTCACACACGTAATCGAAAGCGAAGGTCTTGCCAGCCGGGATGTCACCAACAACCTTCTTGGTCACAGCAATCTTGCCAGGAGCCGCGGCTGCGGTGTTGGTCAGCGAGACCGAAGAGACGTTGTTCTCAGCGATGGTGAAGGAGACCTCGTTCACGGCGCTCGTGGATCCGACGGAGAAGGAGGGATCACCCTGCCAACGCAGAGCGGCCGGCAGCTGTGCGGAGTCGAGGGACTCCGTGAGCGTCACCTTGGTGCCCTTGGGGAAGGCCACACCGGCCACACCCTGCTCAACGGGAACCTTCATCGTGTAGGGGTTGGCTCCACCCTCGGGAGCGGTCCACTCCGGGTGGAGAGCCGGGTCCCAGCCAGCGGGGAGCTCGTACTTGACGTTAACCGTGACGGCCGTGGCGGCGGGGATCTGACCGGCGTCGGCACCGACCTGCGCTCCGAGGACGTACTTCTTCACGCCGAAGGCCCCGTATCCGGGCTTCATCTCAATGGTGTAGGTGATCGGGTCGCGGTAGCTGATCGCCGAGGTGATCGGGCCTTCCGCGTCACCCACCAGCGTCGCACTGTTCGTGTACTGCTTCTCGGGGATGACGTTACCGTCGATCTTCGAGGAGTAGACGATCTCGTAGTTGATCGCCGGATCGAAGTTGCCGTCGGTACGAGTAAGCGTCACCGTCGCGGACTTGCCGTCCTCGGAGATCGTGCGTTCCAGCGTGTAGTTGCCGTAGGCCGTGTTGATGCCGGGCTGCCCGACTCGCGCGACCGTGGGGTACTGGTTCGGCGCGCTCTTAGGATCGACTCGAACGTACCAGGTGGAGTCGGCGGGCAGCAGCGTCTGACCGTCAGCGCCGAGGACATCGTTGAAGACGACCTTGTTCGCGTAGGTGCCTGCGGGCATTCCAGCACGCTCTGAGAGGCGGCGGCCGGAACCAGTAATGTGCCAGTTGATCTGGGTCGAGTCACGCTTCAGGGAGTTCGCGTACTTGCCGACGTTCTTCTCGGTCCACAGGCGCTGGACGATGGGCCCATCGTTCGGGTTCGGAACCTGAGTCTCGACGCCATTGGCATTGAAGGGAAGCTTCGTCAGCGGCGTTTCCTTCTGAGCCATGAGCATCTGATTCATCGTGCCCTTGACGTTGCCTTGAGCTGCGACAGCTTGATTGAAGGTACAGGTCATGACATCGGCGGCAGTCACACACTCGCCGACCTGCTCGCGGTTAAACATCAGCGGATCGCTACGCCCCACCTCGCGGAATCGGTAGTAGTGCGTAATATCAGGCAACGCGGCCCCCGTGGCCGGAAGACCAACCGTGAAGGAGTCGCCCGGCTGAGGGTTTGCCTCGGTGGCATCCCACTCGATATACATCCTCACCGGATCCTCAACCTGGGCACCCGCCCCTGGGATCTCCACTCCGTCCTTGTCGGACAGAACCAGCGGCTTGATCGCAACCTTAATGTTGGGGTTGACGGCGGCCTCGGCAGGCGCGGCCGACAAGACGCCAAAGACGCCCATCCCGGTCGCGGCGAGGGCCAGCGCCGAAGCACCGACCGCCGCCCGCGCCCACTTAGCGCGGAGCATCGTCATCAATTCATCCTCCGTAGGGTTCGTATGGGTCCGCGCGACCAGGACATAGTGGCGGCCACGACGGTTACCAGACAGACTACGTGCGATCAGAATGGCCCATAGGCCCCAAAGCTCAACAAACCCTGACCACCCCCTGGGAATTAACCCGCACACCGAGGAGAGGCCACCGGCACAACCCACAGACCCCACCACCCACAACTTTCCAACCAGTCACAATCCATACTATGCACTTCGTCACAGGCGATTCGACGCGCCGGAGCCCTCTCGCAGCAAATCGCGTTCGTCACTACCCTCCGCTAGACTGTCACCGCCTCCAAACCGGAGTTTCTCATCAATCAACGGAGACTTGATGCACATCACGAAACGAGTGGCTGGCACCCTCCTCGCCGGCCTCCTGACACTAGGAATGGCAGGTCCCGCCTTGGCCGACACGCCGACAGCAAACAGCCAGCAAACCGGCGACTCCACCCCAACACAGCAGGCCACGTACGACGCTCGCTATGCGATTCCGGCGGCCGTGCCAACATCCGCCGAGGACAAGGTTGCCCAGTGGCAGGACATGAAGTACGCCATGTTCATCCATTGGGGCGTCTACTCCTCCTACGCCGGCTGGTACAAGGGGCAAAAGCAGGAGGTCGGGTACCCCGAGCAGATCAAGGCCTGGGGTCACCAGCAGACGTGGGACAGCCGGATCCCCCTGCAGGGAATCCCACGCGAGGAGTACCTAGCCACCGCTCAGACCTTCGAGGCCCCGAACTTCGACGCCACCGCATGGTGCCAGCAAGCTAAAGACACCGGCATGAAGATGCTGCTCATCACCTCGAAGCACCACGATGGCTTCGCCATGTGGGACACGGCAACGACCGACTACAACTTCACCAAGCAGTCGCCGTCCCACCGCGACCCGCTCCTTGAGCTGTCGCAGGCCTGCAAGAAGGTCGGCATCAAGTTCGGCCTCTACTTCTCCAACATCGACTGGGAGAAGCAGCCCGAGAACCCCTGGCAGAACGCCAATACGCTGGACGAAGAGGGCTACATGGAGTACATCCACGCCCAGCTGAAGGAACTCCTCGGAGGAAAGTACGGGGAGATCGCCGAACTCTGGTATGACATGGGCAAGCCCAACCCCGCCCAATCCGATCAGCTGCGCACATGGGCGCACGAGCTGCAGCCGAACATCATGATCAACTCGCGCGTCGGCAACGACCGGGCCGACTTCGAGGTCGGATGGGACAACGAGATGCAGTCGGAGCAGACCCAGGGCCCCTGGGAATCGGCGGTCTCCATCTTCCACAAGACCTGGGGCTACGCGAACTGGGACGACGCGGCTCCCAAGTTCAAGGACACCGGGTACCCGGACTACCCGACCTGGGACCACATGATCAACGTGGACAACACGACGGCGCTGCGTAAAGCGCCCGACGGCGCCCACAAGAAGACGACCGAGATCGTGGGCAACATGTTCTCCACCGTCGCCCTGGGAGGCCAGTTCCTCTTCAACGTCGGCCCGAAGTTCGACGGCTCCTACGACCCGTGGGATGCCTCGGTCCTGGCGGGCATCGGCGACTGGAACCGCGCACATCCCGGCATCCTCAACAACTCGCGCCCGACCCACTTCCCCATCGAAACCTGGGGCAAGACCATGGTCGACGACTCCCACATCTACATGGGCATCGAGAAGTGGCCCGCAGACGGCATGATTACTCTGCGCGGCGCAGGCGCCAATGACATCTCCTCGGTCAAGCTCGACGGCTCCGATGCCGAGCTGACCTACAAGGTTGAGGGCAACGACCTCGTCGTGACCCTGCCCGCGCAGCCCGACGAGATCCTTCCCGTCGTGACGGTCACCACTAAGGGCACTCCCAACTATGTGCCCACCGGGCTGACCACGATCGGCTCGGAGCCGACCACGATCCCCGCCAGCGGCCTTGAGAAGTTCAAGGCCCCCACCCCCAAGACCGGCGAGACCAGCTTCACCGCGTCCATTACGTCCGGTGACAAGGTTGCCTCCGGTCTTACTGTCGCCTTCGAGACAAAGGGCTTCACGGACGACTACGCGAAGTACAAGGTCACCGTCGACGGCCAGGTCATTTCCGGCCTGAGCGTCGCCGACCTGAACGCCGGCGTCGGTCCCTTCGCAACAGGCCCGAACCAGACCGCGCGCGTCACCCTCGAGTACGACAACCCGGCCTACGCTCTCAAGGGCTTCGGCAAGGACACGTCCGTCACGTCAGTTACCGTCAAGGCCGAGACCCTCACCACCCCCGCCGTCACGGTCGAGCCCTCGACCGTCGAAGCTGGCAAGACCGTCACCGTGAAGGGCACGGGCTTCGCCCCCGAATCCTCCGTGACCCTCACGCTGCACTCCGAGCCCGTCGAGGTCGGCACCGCCACCGCTGACGAGAACGGGGCCTTCTCCGCAGAGGTGACGGTTCCCGCCACGACTGAGGCGGGCGAGCACACCCTCGTTGCTGCCTCGGCTTCCCCAAGCGTCACCGCGTCGGCTCCACTGACTGTCACCCGAGCGCCCGCGGCTCCCACCCAGGAGCCGAGCGCCGCGCCGAGCCCGAGTTCTTCGGCCGCTCCCGCGCCCGACCAGGGAGGCACGGGAGGCCTGGCGCGCACCGGCAGCCACGCGGTGTTTGCCGGCGTGGTGGCCGCACTGGCTGCGGGGGCGGGCACCGCCTTCGTTCGCCGCTCGCGCCGCGCGAAGGCCTAGCGCCCGCGTGGGAATGACCACCACCTAGCGGGGTGGGGCGTACCCGATCGGGTGCCCCACCCCGCTTACACTTGGGGGATGCGCTGCGACCACTACGACGCCGGGACCTGCCGCTCCTGCTCCCTGCTCCCCCTCCCCTACGATCGTCAGCTCGCCGACAAGGAACACGCCGTCGCGGGCACGCTCTCGCTCGTCCCGGGGGCCGGGAACATCCGATGGCTCGCCCCCGCCTCGTCGGAGCAATCGGGGTTCCGCACGAGCGTGAAGCTCGTCGTCGGAGGCACTCGCAGGCGCCCCACCCTGGGGGTCCTCGGACCGGACCGGCGAGGCGTCGACCTGCCCGGATGTCCGATCCAGCATCCCGCCATCAACCGCGCCACTCCCGGCCTCAAGCGCTTCATTCGTTCCCTGAACCTCACCCCCTACGACGTGCCCGCCAGGCGCGGGGAACTCAAGAACATCCTCATCACCGTCGGCGCTGGGCAGCGCCTCATGATCCGCTTCGTGCTTCGCACCCGTGACCGCGTGTCCGACATACGCTCCGCCCTTCCCCTGTTACGCGATCTGGTGCCGGCCGCCCACGTCGTCACCGCAAACATCCACCCCACCCACGAGGCCATCGTCGAGGGTCCCGACGAGATCATCCTGACACGCGCCCGCACCCTCCCGCTGACCGTGGAGGGGCTTGCGCTGGGGCCCCGCTCCTTCGCTCAGACCAACGCCCGCGTTGCCGCGGCGCTCTACGAGCAGGCCTCCCGGTGGGCGAGGCTTCCCCTGCCCGACGGGCGCGTGCCGGAGGGCCTGTGGGACCTGTACTGCGGCGTCGGCGGATTCGCCCTCGCGGCCGCGCGCGCCGGATTCCCGCGCGTGACCGGCGTCGAGGTGTCGGCGGGGGCGATCTCGTCCGCGATCACCGCTGCGCGAACAGCGGGTCTTCGGCGCGACGAGGCCCGTTTTATCTGTGACGACGCGACCGCGTGGGCGCGCGCCCAGCCCGCATCGACCGTCCCCGACGTCATCGTCGTCAATCCCCCGCGCCGAGGCATCGGCCCGGATTTGGCCGCATACCTGAACGAATGCGGCGCCCCCCGCGTCATCTACTCCTCGTGCAACCCAACCTCGCTCGCCCAGGACCTGACGGTGATGCCCGCGCTGCGCCCCGTCGAAGGCAGGGTCTTCGACATGTTTCCGCACACGAGCCACGCCGAGGTCGCCCTCCTCCTGGAGCGAGCGGGGGTGTAGCGAGGCTACACGCGGCCGCGGGCGGACCCGCGCCTCGCGCGCAACCGTTACACTGACGCGAAACGACACTGCCCACGAAAGGCTCGCGCCCATGAGGATCGAACACGTCGCGATGTACGTCAACGACCTCGAGGCCGCGCGCGACTTCTTCGTCCGCTACCTTGACGGCCGCTCCGACGGCGGCTACCACAACACGACGACGGGTTTTCGATCCTACTTCATCACTTTCGAGGACGGCCCGCGCCTGGAAGTCATGACGAAGCCGCGCATGGACGATGCCGTCAAGGGCATCAATCGGACGGGGTACGCGCACATCGCTTTCTCTGTCGGAAGCAAGGAAGCGGTCGACGCGATGACCGCCACGCTCAGGACGGAAGGATACGAGGTCGTGAGCGGCCCCAGAACAACCGGCGACGGCTACTACGAGAGCTGCGTCGTGGCCATCGAGGGAAACCAGATCGAGATCACGATCTGATGCCGCTGCGTGCGCACTATCGTCGATGCGCCCGCCGTCAACCTCACGCGGCTCACCGAGTCGTATGGCGCCCATCGTGGGCGAGTAACTGCACGGAGCACCCACGTGTCCGCCAACTGGCGTCGCCTCGCAAGACCCCCATTCCACGCTTCGCGCTCTGCTCACGCCTCGCGCTGCGCGCCCGCTACACTGGACCCAGACGTTAGGAGAACCATGTCCGTCGAACTCATCACCGCCGCCTCCCCCGAGGTCCACGAGGCCATGGGACGCCTCGTCCCCCAGCTTTCCCGCTCTGCCACCCCGATGAGCGCGACCGATGTCGAGCGCTTCCTGTCCCAGCCAGGCGTGCACCTCTTCGTGTTCCGTCCCGACCAGGCCGACGCGGAGGGGCAGCGCCCCATCCTGGGCATGCTGTCCTTGGCCACCTTCGAGATTCCCACTGGCGTGCGCGCCTGGGTCGAAGACGTCGTCGTTGACGAGGCCGCTCGCGGCCAGGGCGCCGGCCAGTCCCTCGTGGTCGCGGCCATCGAGCACGCCCAGAAGGTCGGCGCCCGCACGGTCGACCTGACGTCGCGGCCCTCGCGCGAGGCAGCCAACCGCCTCTACCAGCGGGCGGGATTCCAGCTGCGCGAAACCAACGTGTACCGGGTGACGCTCGAGCAGCACAAGAACGGGGCGTTGTAGCCTCGGGATGCCAGCATTGACGAGGAGTCAGCACGCCCACCTGAGGCCCCCTCACGCGCCAGACACGACCGGCCGCGATTGCGGGAGCTAGCTGGCGGCCGGTCAGCAGGCCGATCAGCACCTGGGGCGGCCCCCGCCCGCGCCACGGATCCCCCGGATCGGCAAGCGCCGCGAGGCCTGCGGCCCGGCGGTTCACGTGGGCACCAAGGTGGCGCCATCAGGACTGTCGCGGATAGGTTACGGCCAGGCGGATAGGTTATCGGCACGCGGATACGTTACTAAGCTATCCGCATGCTCATAACCTATCCACGAAGCAACAACCTATCCGCGTCGGGAGTGGATTCCGAGCCCACCCGGATCGTCGCAGGCAGGACCCAACAACCTATCCGCGTCGGGAGTGGACTCCGAGCCTACCCGGATCGTCGCAGGCAGGACCCAACAACCTATCCGCGTCGGGAGTGGGCGTTGACACGACTGCACTAGTTCCAGAAGCTATCCGCCAGTAGGCGCAGCATGGCACTCGTCACGCAGTACGATGCTGGACCAACCGGTGCAATGCGCCTGCGCGACGAATTCAATTGCCGATCCCTGAACCCGCCCGATGGAAGGGCGGCGCGGACGGCGAGCGGGCGGGCAGGCCACGCGGCGGTCGGATATCAGGCGGCGCTCAACACCCTCCGGGACGTTAGAACTCCTCGTAGACCGCCGGATCCTGGCCCGCCTGGCGGCCGTCGGGCCGACCGAGCGCGCTCATCGCCGCCATGTGCGTGGAAGACAGCGAGAACGAGAAAATGTCGAGGTTGTCGCGCTGACGCTCGGCAGACCCGGACTTGGGCAGGGGAATCGTGCCGAGCTGGTAGTGCCAGCGCAGGATGAGGCGCGCGGGGGACACCCCGACCTGCTCTGCCAGCGCAACCACGGCGGGGTCCTCGACGATGCGCCACTTGCGCCCCAGCGGGCTCCAGGACTGCGTACGTACGCCGACACGCTCGTGATAGGCCAGGGCCTCGGGCTGCGGGAAGTAGGGGTGAAGCTCGATCTGGTTGACGCTGGGATACTCCCCCGTTTCTTCCCGCAGGCGCTCCAGGTGTTCGGGCAGGAAGTTGCAGACGCCGACGGATCGCACAAGCCCGCGAGCGCGCGCATCCAACAGAGCCTGGAAGGCCTCGACGTACAGGCCCCGCGCGGGGTTGGGCCAGTGGATCAGGTACATGTCCCAGTAGTCCAGCCCGGCGCGCATGAGCGATTCTTCGACGGTTTCGAGCGCCTCCTCGTAGCGTTGGTGTCGGCCGGGGAGCTTGGAGACGAGGCGAAGCTCCTCACGGGGGAGCCCACTGCGGCGCACCGCCTGCCCCACGGCCCCCTCGTTCTCGTAGTTGAAGGCGCTATCGAGCATCCGGTAGCCAGCCTCGATCCCCGACAGCATGGAAGACACACCCCCAAAACCGCGCAAGTTGTAGGTGCCCAGCGCGATCGCGGGGACGACGAAGCCGTCGCTCAGGGTGTATGCGGGAATCTCGCTCATGCCTCAAGCGTAGGCCACCGCTTGGCGCCTCGTTCTACCATTGGGATATGGCACAGCTTGAATTGGACGACGTCCACGCGAACGCAGTGGACTATCAGCATTTCCTCCTCGACTCCCCCTCCCCCTACCACGCCGCCGAGGTCGTGGCTGAGCGCCTGGTGGACGCCGGCTTCACGCGGGTCGATGAAAAGGACCCGTGGGATGCACGCCCCGGCGGGCACGTCATGGTACGAGGCGGGGCCGTCGCTGCATGGCTGGTCCCGTCGAACGTGACCGAGGACGCGGGATTCCGCATCGTGGGCGCACACACGGATTCGCCGGCCTTCTCCGTCAAGCCCTCGGTCCAGTCGACCACGCCGGACGGCTGGGGTCAGATCGACGTCGAGGTGTACGGCGGAATGATGTGGAACTCGTGGCTGGACCGGGAGCTGACCCTGGCGGGTCGTCTGGTCCTGCGCGACGGCGAGGTCGTGCTGGCTCGCACCGGACCGATCGCTCGCATCCCGCAGTTGGCCATTCACCTGGACCGGGGGGTGAACACGGAGGGGCTGACGCTCGATCCGCAGAAGCACCTGCACCCCGTGTGGACCGTGGACAATCCCTACGGCAACGTCCTGGAGTACGTTGCGCGGACGGCGGGCCTGGCCGACGCGTCGGGCGTGGCTGCCTTCGATCTGATCCTCACGCCGAGTCAGGGCCCGGGCTTCTTCGGCGACAAGGGGCAGTTTGTGGCGGCATCGCGACAGGACAACCTCTCCAGCGTGCACCCGGGCCTGGTGGCGTTGGAGCGCCTCGCCTCCGAGGGGGTGCCCGAGTCCGGAGACGTCACGGTCTTCGTGTGTTTCGATCACGAGGAGGTCGGCTCGGGATCTCGCACGGGCGCGGCGGGCCCGCTGTTGGAGACGGTCCTGCGCCGCACGGCGGCCGCACTTGGCCGCGACGCGGATGGTTACGAGCGCATGCTCGCCTCCTCCTCGTGCATCAGCGCGGACGCCGCTCACTCGGTGCACCCGAACTACGCGGGTCACCACGACCCGGACAACCGCCCGATGATGGGACGCGGCCCGGTTCTCAAGATCAACTCCAAGCAGCGCTACGCGACCGATGGCGAGGGGATCGCCCTGTGGAATCGAGCGTGCGCGGCTGCGGCAGTCCCCTCGCAGAGCTTCGTGGGCAACAACGCGATGCCGTGCGGGACGACGATCGGCCCGCTGACCGCGACGCGCCTGGGAATCCTGACGGTGGACGTGGGCATCGGGCTTTTGTCGATGCACTCGGCCCGGGAAATGAGCCACATTGACGACCTCTATGCCCTGTCGGCGGCCCTGGAGGCTTACTGGCGCGGCGCGTAGGAGAGCGCAGCCTCTTTGCCCCCGCCCCTGCGAAAAACCCCGGCCTCATTGAGGCCGGGGTTTTTCGTGTCGCTCTGCCCGCGATCAGAGGGCGGGCACCGCCTTCACCGTGACGGGAACGTTGCCGCGCGTGGCCTTGGAGTAGGGGCACAGCTCGTGGGCTCGATCGGCAAGCGCCTGAACGCGGTCCAGCTCGACGCCGGGGACGAACACCTCGAGGGTGGCGGTAATCGCGTAGGACTCACCCTCGGGGCCAAAGCCGACGGTGGTGCGCACGACGGAGTTCGCGGTGTCGATGCCCATCTGCTTGGCGGCCAGACCCATGGCGCCCTGGAAGCAGGCGCCGTAGCCCATGGCGAAGAGGGCCTCGGGATTGGCCCCGCCGCCGGGGCCACCCAGCTCCTTGGGGGCGCGCAGGTCGAGGGTGAGGCCCAGCGCGTCAACGGTGGAGGTTCCGGCGCGGCCGCCGGTGGAGTCGGCGGTCACTGAGTAAACGATGTTGTTTGGTGTATCCATGCCTCTATCTCACCACTGGGACTTCAGTCCCGCAAGACGTGCCGCGCGCAAGACGCGGCCCGGTCGCCTCGCCGTTAGCGCGCCAGGAAGTCGGCGCGCGGCTGCCCGCTGAGCGCCTTGGCAATCGTGCGCCGGAAGCGCTCGTTCATGGGGGGCAGCTGATCGCCACGGAAAAAGGACGCCTCGCTGTTCTCTCCGTCCGCGGGTCGGGGGTGACCGGTGAGCCACTGGGCGGCGAAGGCAACATCGAGGTAGGTCGTCACATCGCCGTTGTCGTAGGTGACGGGGCCGACAACCTCGACGGACAGGAGCCGCCGCACGTCGATATCAACGTCGGTCTCCTCCTTGGCCTCGCGGGCGGCAGCGAGCGCGGGCTCCTCCCCCGGATCAACGATCCCGGTGACGGGGGTCCAGGCGCCGTTGTCGCTGCGTCGCACGCACAGAATCTCGACGCTCCCGGGGTCGATCGGACTCTCCCAGTCGATCGGCGCGTCGGCGCGGGCCGACCGCATGACGACGACCGTTGTTCCCGGCATCCACAGGGGCGCGTGACCGACATGACGCCGAAGCTCCAGCACGAAGTCGGGTGTTGCCATGGCCCCAAGTCTATGCCGTCACAGGAAAGATGTGATGACGGGTATCAGGAGGATCTTCACGATGATCGCGAACGCGAAGAGGGTGGCGTACGCCCCCTCGATGCGCTCGTCACTCACGCGCGCGTCCGCGGCCTGCAGGACGGCGGGCTGTCCGAGGAAGCCCGCAACGCCTCCGGCCGCACGCGCGGCCGAGATCCCGATGAGCTTGCCGCCATAAGCCTGAGCGAGGCAGCAGGCGACAACCATCACGAACGCCAGCAGCGCGGCACGCCACCCCTCGGGACTGCCGAGCAGGGTCGCGAATTGGGGGCCCGCATTGAGCCCCAGGGCCGCAAGGAAGAGCATGAGGCCGATCTGGCGGATGGTGAGATTGGCGGCCGCCGGAAGCGTCCACACGAGCGGTCCCGTGCGACGTAAGGCCCCCAGGAGCATGCCGACAATCAGCGGCCCCGCAGCCGCGCCAAGCTGGAAGGCTTGGCCGCCCGGCAGGGGGAAGGACACGATGCCCAGGAGGAGCCCCAGGACCATGCCGATGCCGAAAGCCATGCCGTCAACCTCGGCAACCCTCCTCTCGGAGTCTCCGAGCCACTCGGCGATGTCATCGAGCTCATCCGTGGGAACCACGACCGCCACGTGGTCGCCGAGCTGCAGGTCGAGGTCGTCGCGGGCCAACAGATCCAGGTCGCCTCTGCGCACGCGCGTGATGACGGCGCCAAAACGCTTCGTGACGTTCAACTCCGAGACGGCACGCCCCGCAACATCGGGGTTGGAGACGACGATCCGCTCGAAAGCCAGGTCGGAGCGGTCATCCTCGAGGTTGTGATCCAAGATCTCGCCGACGAGGGGGGCGGTCTCTTGGATGGACGCCGGATCACCGACCAGGACCACGTGATCCCCCGGTAGCAGGTCTTCTCCGGGAGCGATGACGCGGGTTCGTCCGTCTCGACGCAGGTAGGACAGGCGCACGCGCTGTTGACGCCAGGCGGCGATGTCGCGCGTATTGATTCCCTGTGTCACGTGGACGCTGACCGCCTCGAGGGAGGCACCCGCCAGGGAGGGGGTGTCCTTGGGTCCCAGCCACCGCCTCGTCACCGTGATGGTCACCACGAGGATTCCGACGATGACGCCGATCGGGTAGCCGAACGCGTAGCCGACGGCCGCGTTGGGGTCCCCCGTGACGCGCGTCGCCGTGTCGAGGGCGGGCGCCGCCGTCAGCGCTCCCGTGAACAAGCCGGATGTGAGTCCGGGCGACAGGCCGAGGACGTTCCCACCGACGAGCGCGATGAGGGCACCCACGAGACACACGACCGTCGTGAGAGCCAGGAGGTTCGTCTGCTTGCGCAGGTCCTGGAAGAACGTCGCACCGGCCGAAATGCCGACCGCGTAGACGAAGAACGCGAGGCCCATGGCCTGGACGATCGACATGTGGGAACTCACGACCTCGGGATGCATCGCCGACACCACGAGTCCAACGAAGAGAGCGCCTGCGGCGCCGAATCGCAGCGGACCGATCCTGATGGCGCCAATGGCGGCCCCGAGCGCTACGACAAGAAAGAGCGCAAGAAGGGGTGAGGAGGTGAAGAGAGCGGCCATGCCTGCCAGGGTACCCGCGCCCTTCGCCGGTGGCCGAGACCAGGAGCTGAGTCGGCGCGTTATGAAGCTCACGGATTGGCTACACTGGGGCCAGAAACTGAAAGGATGGTCATGTCTCAACCAGCACCCGGATGGTATCCAGACCCCGCCGGCACGTCGCGCCTGCGGTGGTGGAACGGCGGCATGTGGACGGAGCAATTCCAGCCAATGCCCGCCCAGCAGGGCATGCCCTCGCAGGGTGCGCCCCACGCATCCACGTCAGCGCCCGACGGGGGGATGGGCGCCTCGCCCGCGTCGAACGGCGCCCATCTGCCTGCCAACCAGCAGGCGCCGGCGGTCTCCTCCGCCCTCTACAGCCCCGATCCAGCCTCGCCTCAGCTGCCCGATTCCGGCGTTGACGCGCCCGGAGCGTACCAGGTGGCCGCCCAGAAGAAGAGCGGATCCAAGTGGCTGATTGGCGCGATCGCCTCCTGGGTGGCGGTGGGGATTCTGCTGGTCTCCTCGCTGATCGCGGGAGCGGCCTACAAGGCCAGTGGGGAAAAGCTGTCACAGGCCGAGAACGACCGCGCCAGCGCGCAGACCGAGCTCGACAGCGCGCGGTCCGAACTCGATCAGGCCAAGCAGGAGCTTGAGGAGGCTCAGAAGTGAGTTACATTCCCGCGACGCAATCCGCCCCGCGTCCCGCCTCCCCCGCGAGCAAGATCCTGACGATCATCGGCGCCGCCGTCGCGCTCCTCCTTCTCGTCGTCTCGGTCATGCTGGGGTTCGGAAGCCACTCGCACAAGCAGCAGGCAGCCCAGGCCGCCGAGGAGGCACAGTCCCTTCGCAACCAGACCAGGGACGTGGAGACGGAGATCGCAACCGTGCATACGCAGACCACGCAGGCCACGAACAAGAAGGAGGCGACGGCCTGGTGCGATGGCTTCACCAGCTCCGACTCCTCACCCGATGCCATCGACAAGAAGGCCCGCGCCCTGCTGAGCGCGCCACAGCCGCGCAAGGACGCTATCGCCGAGGTCTGCCCGAAGAAGAAGGAGTTTGCCGAGGCGTTCGCGAAGGATGCCGCGGGGAGGGTCGTTGACTCAGACTTTTCGTGCATGTCCGACGGCTCCTCCGTGACGGTGTCCGGGACAGCAACCGTGGCTGGTCCCACGCTCGCATCCCTAGGGAGCTACGACGTACGGATCGGCATCGTGGTCACGTCGGGGGCGGAAACCTCCGGGGTCGCCCCCTCGGACACGATCTCCATGACTATCCCGCAGGGGGGCAGCGCTCCGTTCTCGTCGACCGTTCCGGATCCGTCCAACTCGACGGGCCGGTGCGCCGTCAGGACCCTCGGTCTGTGGCCGAGCGGAGTATAGTCGGGTGGTTGCCCACAATCCCTTGGGTCACGGCATCCCCTGACCCGCCACCCTTGTCATTCAACACGGAGAGAGACCCACGATGAGCGAGCCCACAGAAGGCTGGTACGCGGACCCCAGCGGGGCCGGGCAGCTGCGCTGGTGGGACGGACACGCCTGGACGGAGTACGTCGAGCCCTACCAGGCGCAAGCCCCGCACGAAGTCGTCACCGACGAGGCGGCGTCGCCCGGCATCGAGGAGACGACCGAGGCCTATGCTCCCGCATCCTCGGCAAGCACCCCGACTTTCGACGCGACGGCGGCCGGCCTCGAACCCGCGACGCCCTCAACGCCGAGCCCAGCGGCCCCCGCACACGCGACCGGCTCGAACGAGGACCTCGCCGACGAGGCCGACCGGAGCGACCCCGGGGGGCAAGCGCGCCCCTCGGGAATGCTCAAGTGGATCCTCGGCTGCGCTGCCTCGTGGCTGCTCGTCGTGGCGTTCATCGCCGTTCTCGCCCTCGCGTGGTCCCACTTGGGCCCCAGCGGTCGCATCCACGAGGACGCCAAGGCGCGAGCCGAGAAGGCTCAGCAGGAGCTCGATACCGCCCGATCCACCCTTGAGGACATCAACCGGCAGATCGAGGAGGCCAACAAGTGAACACCGCCCCCGCTCCCCTTCGCGCCGCAACCGTCGCGGGTGCGATCCTCGCCGTCATCTTCATCATTCTGTCCGCCGTCGTCGGCGGCATCAACGCCTGGCGCTCCCAGTCCTCATCCGCCTATGAAGCCCAGGCCACCAAGGCTCAGTCCGACAAGGCAGGAGTCGACGAGCAGATCACGGAGGCCAAGGCGCGCCTGGACGCGGCGAGCGTCCGCAAGGACGCGAAGGCGTGGTGCGACTCCATCAATCGAGACACGGCCTCCTCCATTCGAGACGCCATCAAGACCTACGATTCGGCGACGTCAGCTGTCAAGGAAGCGATTCACGAGGAGTGCAGCGCGAAGGAGACCCTCGCCAATGCCCAACGCACGGCCTCTGACTCTGACTTCACGATCACCATGGGCGAATGCACGACAGACGAGACGACCACCACGGTCACCGGCACCTTCTCCGTCAACGCGTCAAGCTCCATCGCGTCGCTGGGCTCTCTCGACGTCACCATCGTGGGATACACAGCGGACAAGGGCGCCAGCTTCAACCCATCGACTCCCTACCAGGGAACGACGACGATCGCCGTCACGCCGGGGGCTTCCATGCCCTTCACGGTGAGCGTGCCATACGATCCGGCGACGAGCGCGAACACCGAGTGCGTCGCGACGATGCACAAGTGGTGGCCTACCAACATGTAAAGTCGCGGTGGGATGACTCACCACCGAGGACGGTTCCGCGCTGAATTAGGATTGTGGGGACACAGTGAAAGGAGCTTCCCCATGAGCACCCCCGTTCCCGGTTGGTACGCCGATCCGGCAGGCACCCCCCAGCTCCGCTGGTGGGATGGCACGCAATGGACGCAGCAGTACCGTCCCGCCAACTCTGAGCAGGCGAGCCCAAACGCGCAAGCGAATGCAGCACCCGCATCCCAGGTTGCGGCCCAGGGGCCCGCAACCGCTCAGGGCGCCGCCTCCGGCTACACCCCCGTCGCCGCCAAGCCACGCACCAAGGCGACCGGCGGCCAGATAGCGATCGCCGTTCTCTCCTCAGTCCTCGTCATCGTTTTCGGCGTGACCGCGCTACTCTCCGCGGGACTCTTCATCCAGAAGGGGCGGGACTACCAGCGCGTTGAAAGCGACCTGCAGCAGGCGCAGCAAGAGCTTGAGCAGGCCAAGGAGGGATCCAAGTGAGCGATCAGCACACCCCGGCGCCGAGCACTCCCGCCGCACCGGCCCCTCTCGGAGCCACGACACCCGCTCGTGAGACGTCCAAGCCCGCAAAGAGCAAGGGACTGTCGATCTTCAACCGCGTCGCCCTCACACTTATCGTCGTGCTCCTCGCGCTGACGATCGGTCTCTTCGCAGGCGCCGCCCAGAGGAACAAGGCCACGGAAAGGATGCGCGACGAGATCGAGACGGTCCGCGATCAGACCGAGCAGGTGGCCGCCGCCTCGATAGCGCCCGCCTGGTGCGAGAAGGTCACCGCCGCCAACGCAGACGGGATGAAGGACATCTACCAGGAGTACAACCACGCATCCCAACAGGTGAAGGACGCCATCGACAAGCAGTGCGCAACGCGCGTTGACATCGCTCGCATGGTGAGCAGCCAGCAGGCGGACGCCGCCTTCGATACGTCGAACAGCAGCTGCGCGATCGCCGCGTCCGGTACATCCATCCACTGCTCCGTTGACGTCAAGCCGGCCAGCGACGGCATCAAGTCGCAGCTGGCGAAGTTCTCGTCAACGACCGTGACGCTGGAGATGTGGTTTGATGACGGGCCCCTGTCCATCACCTTCAACCCGAAGCATAAGATCGACAACGTCGCCACGGCCACCCTCGACTCCTCCGGCAGCGGAACCGTGGAGTTCGATGCCGACTACGACCCCAGCTGGGGTCAGAAGTACGGAATCGGAGTGGTCTCATTCTTCCCGAACGAGTAGCCCGTTCCCTCTCCGGCGGTCCCGGTACCCCCTGCGGGTGCCGGGACCACTCGCACTGGGGCGAGGGGTCGCCTGGCGGTGGTTGACCCGGCCTGCGGCCGCGCGCTGCGGCGTTCAGTAGTGCTCGTGGGAGTCGTAGCCGCGCAACCGATCCAACTCGCGGCGCTCCTTCTTGGTGGGACGCCCGCTCCCCTTCTCGCGCGTGGCGACGGGAATGTGAACGCGGGGACGTTCCGGCGTGCGATCATCGTAGGCCGTGCGTGCCTGAGGATACGACAGACGCCGAGCCAACAGCAGGACGACACCGAGTATCCGGTCGAAGCCCTCGACCCGCAGGCGCACCTCGTCCCCCACCCGGAGCTTGTGAGCGGCTTTGACCGCCTCCCCGTTCACGCGCACGTGCCCGGCCCGCACGGCCGCAGTAGCCTGCGAGCGAGACTTGAGCTGGCGCGTGGCCCACAGCCAGGTGTCGACCCGTACGCTCGTTGCGGCCAGCGCGCCCGGGGGGATCGTCACCGTTTCGGGGGTATCGCTCATGGGAGCCCTAATTGATGCGGCGCAGGCGCCTCTGATGGTGGGGCGTCAGGACGATGGCAACCAGCGCGCACAGCAGGGGCATCCCGATGAGCATCCCTGCCAGCGCCCCCCACGGCACGACCGGCCAGAGGGTTCCCAGCGTGGGGAAGATGCCGGATCGGGCGAAGGTGATGACCGCGAGGACTCCGACGACGAGTCCCGACAGGACGGCCGTCGGGATCGCGTTGAGTGCCAGCACGATGCCCTGCCAGGTGGTCACGTGGCGGCGCATCGCCGGGGCCGCCCCAATCGCGTCGAGGGTATCGAGGTCCGGCCGCATGTCGGAGGCGGACAGGGCGACGACAAGCGCAACCGTGGCCCCCGCAGCAACGATAGCGATGATCGCCGCGACGTAGGGCAGGACGAGGGAGCGCACCGTCGGGACGATAACCTGGGCGGATGCTCCCGGCACCTGGCGCGCAATGGTTGCCTGGAAGGCGGAGGCCTCCATGGGACCCACGGGCTTGTCGATGCTCAGCAGTTGGCCCAGCGGCAGCGACTGGAGGCCCAGGGCCGAGGCCGCAGTCGGCGACAGCACCATGACGTTGATTCGCGTCAGAGGCGAGGCCGCGAAGGACCGAGTCGTCATGACGTGCGCGTCGGGTAGCGCATCGTCGGAGGCGCCGGCTGCCTTCGCCTCCGCAATGTCGCTCATATCGAGGCTGCGCAGCTGCACCTGGCCCGCGCCGTCAATGTACGCCGGATCGGGAACAAGCACCCCTCCGGCGTTGAGCGTCGCGACGGCGCGCACCATGTCGTCGCCGCTGAGGTATCCCGCCTGACGCAGGAACGTCCCGTCGTCCACCATGTAGGCCAGGTCCAGCTCGGCCATGGTGCCCATGTCGGGGGCGAGCGTGAAGGTTGAGCCATCGAAGGGCGAAACGGCCTCGACCATGCGCGTCGGGCCGCCCGGACCGCTGTTCCAGACCATGCCGTTGAGCACCGCCTCAGAGGTGATCGTTCGCTCCCCGTCGACCGCCTCGTAGGCGGCATTGAGAAGCTCGCGGGAACGCTTCACGGAGTCGGTCTTGTCGGTGGTCGAGATGAAGACCTGACCGCGCTGGCCGACGTGGGGACGAGAGTTCCAGCCGGCCTCGTTGGAGGAGGACAGGGTGATGAGGAGCCCGCAGGCGACGAAGACGGTCGTCAGGATCGAGGCCATGGCCGGGAACGTGCGATGCCCGTTGCGCACCGCGTCGCGCAACGCGAGGCGCATGCTCATGGAAGCGCGCCCGTGCGGAACACGCCAGCGCGTGAAGACGTAGGGAATCGAGCCAATGAGGCCGACCTCCACGAGCGCGACTCCCGCGACGAGGGCAAGAATCGAACCCAGCCACGCGGCAATCCCCAGGAGTGGCAGGCCGGCCAGGAGGGCAATCGGGTAGATCATGCGACGGCGCACCAGCCGGGAGGGTTCCCACACCCGCCCGCCGATGACGGCGGAGGTGTCGATGCGGGAGGAGGTGTGCGCGGGCGACACGGAGGCGAGGAGGGAGAGCAGGATCGGCAGAAGCGCGGACAGCGCCAGAGGCCACCAGGGCACGATCCCGATGCCCAGGCCGGACCACAGCCCGATGCCAACCATGGAGGCGGCGGACAGGAGCACCGAGAAGACGACAGAGTAGGAGCCGATGACGAAACCGTGGGCGATCGTCAGGCGCCGCCCGTCGCTGCGGTCTCCACCGTTGGCGACGATCATGGCGGCGGTACGCATGACCGAGCGCTGGGCGACCGTGTAGAGGGGCGAGATGAGGAGGATCATCTCGGTGAGGATGAGGAGGATACCGGCGACGAGGAGCAGGTACTGCCAGGGACTCGCGGTGCGCGTGGATTGGGGCGCCTCGTACTGGGCGATCTGCGCGGGCAGGGCCGAGGCATCGGGTGGGCTGGCAAGCACGTCGCGGGAGAGAACGGAAAAGCCCGAGGCGTTGAGCTCGCGGACCTTCGCCCACGAGACGGGCGCGGGGCCGGTGACATACCAGGCCGTCTGCGTCCTCCCGGCGACTGCGAGGCGGTCGATCGGCAACGTGCCGTCACCAACGATCGTGCGTGACGAGCCGCCGATGATTGCGTCAATGACGACGCTACCGGAAAGCGATTGGGTGGTGCGTTCCTTGGCGAGCGTGAGCGACAGGCTGAGAGTGTCTCCCTCGGAGGCCTTCAGCGTGCGGGCAACATCCTCGGAGATCACGGCATGATTGGCCGCGAGCGCGCCGTGGCGTCCTCCCGCTTCGACCCGCGGAGCGTCCAGGGATGCCGTCTGGGTACCGGCGTCCACGGTGATGGCGGTGCCATCTTGCGCGGTGAGCCGCAGCTGATAGAGGGTGTCAACGGCGATCAGTTGGTCGCCCGGTGGCACCCATGCCGTGAGCGTGTCCATGCCGACGCGCACCTCCTCGTCGGAGGAGGTCTTCGAGAGCCTATCGGCCGTAAAGTCCTGCTCGAGGGCCGTCGAGGAACGGTGTAGCGTCACCGCCTGAACCGCAGAGTCGTGTCCGAGCCAGGAAGCCGCCTGGTAACGCTGGGACGTCGTCACGTCCCAGAAGGTGATGGCGGCGATGGCGATGATGATGGGAAGCGAGATGAGAATGACCGCGGCGAGCGTGCGCCCAAGGCTTTGGCGCGCGTCGCGAGAGGCGATGCGGAGTACCACTCCCCATCGCCTCATTCGCGCGCTCACTCGACTCATCAATTCCCTGGTGCTGTGTCTGCGAGCAGATCCCTGAGCGTGTCTCCACGCGATCGATCGACGATGCGACCGTCGCGCAGGAAGACCGTCCGATCTGCCCATGCGGCCATTCGGGCCTCATGAGTCACGAGAATACCGGCTACTCCCGCATCTATGTGATCACGCAACACCAACATGATCTGTTCTCCCGTGTGGGAGTCGAGAGCCCCGGTCGGCTCGTCGGCAAGAATGACCGAACGGTTACCCACGAGGCCGCGGGCAATGGCGATCCGCTGACGCTGGCCGCCCGAAAGCCTCTCGGGGAAACGGTCGGCAAGGTCGGCGACGCCAACCTCCTCGAGCGCGGCCATGGCTGCTTCGCGCACCTTCGCGGGGCTGACCCCATCCAGCTGAAGAGGCATCTCAACGTTCTCGAGGGCCGACAGGGAAGGAATGAGGTTGTAGTCCTGAAAGACGTAGCCGATCGAGCGACGGCGCACCTGCGCGCGGCGAACCGCGTCCATCGTGGCCAGATCGATACCGTTGATGTACACGCTGCCGCACGTCGGGCGCTCAAGCCCGCCCGCGATCGACAACAGCGTTGACTTACCCGATCCCGAAGGGCCCATAACAGCGAGAAGCTCGCCGGGTGCGACCTCAAGGTCGATCCCGTCGAGCGCTCTCACTCGGATGCCGTCGGCGCCAAACTCGTGTCCGACACCCGCCATCCTGATCGGTAGCGGAACAGGCTGGTTCATCACACCCCGGCGCGCTCCGACATACCTGCCTCGGCCTGAGACCAGTTCATCATGCGACCCTTCGCGGCGGCGAAGGCGGCGCGGCGCGCGGCCTCGGACACCGCACCGGACTCGATGTGGTCAAGCCAGTTGAGTTCTGCCTCAAGGTCAAAAATGTGACGCTCAAGGATCAGCTTCCAGGCGAGCTCACCCTCATCGGCGGAAGCCTTCAGGCGGGTGACATCGCGCAGGGAACCCAGGGTTGCGCGGCGCTGGGTCTGAATCATGGATTCGACGTCGACCGTGGGGTCAGCAGCGGCCACGGCAAGCTTCATGACGAGCTCATCGCGCTCGGGGTGCTCGCGAGGAACAGGGGTGGACCACCAAGCGCTGAGGACTTCGCGACCGACGTCGGTCAGCTCAAAGACCTCCGAATCGCGGCCGGCATTGGTCTCGGCGTGAGACACAACCTGGCCGTCGCGCTCGAGGCGCTGCATCGTCTGGTAGACCTGCCCGATGTTGAGCGGCCATGCTCCGCACGTCTGTTCCTCGAACATCTGCTTCAGGCGGTAGACGCCCGCGGGCTGCTGCGCAACGAGTGCCAACAGTGCATTGCGAACCGACATATCTCTCCCGTTCGTTGTAGTGACGTGTTAGGCGATCGTGGTTGAACAGTATCTATCGTACGCCAATTTCGTCGGCACAGGGGAGATTTAGCGGTGGCCTAGCTAACACAATCCCTACCGAGTGGTTAAAGACGGCCGTGTGGCATTCCGGGCCATTCCGAGGAATTGAACCTGTCAGACAATTCGACTCCCAACCGCGTTGCAGAGGATATCGGCGGTTTTCTTAGTCAAACACCAGTATTTTTCGCTCACTCGGTCAGAAGCAGCTCCCGCGCGCCCGCCGCGATCGCCCGACGGAGCGCGCGAACACCCAGGACGCTCTTGACCAAGATGACAGACAAATTCTACTCACAAATCGTCTCAGATCCCGAGACCTGCCACGCTCCGTGGGCGTCCGCACGTCCGCCGCCCGGCCCATCGGCGACAGCCGGGGCGCTCGCCCGCGAGTACACTGGAGGCGACCAGGAGGATTCACCGATGAACGTTCCTATTCCCGGGCAGGCCGCCCCGGCCTCGCCTCCCATCCCCCACCTCACCCTCGCAACGGGCGCCCCTATCCCCGTCCTGGGCTTCGGCACCTACAAGATCGCCCCAACCGACGCCTACGACGCGGTGAGCCGCGCACTCGATGCCGGATACCGCCACATCGACACCGCACAGATGTACGGCAACGAGGCGGAGGTCGGCGCTGCCCTTGAGGCATCGGGGATAGCGCGCGAGGAACTCTTCGTCACCACGAAGGTCGACAATTCCAACCACGAACCCGAACGAGCAGCCCGATCGATCGCCCATTCCCTGGAGAGGCTACGCACCGACTACGTCGATCTCCTGCTCGTCCACTGGCCCCTTCCCACCCTCTACGGGGGCAACGTAGCACTGCCGTGGCCGGCCCTCGAAGAGTCCTACACGGCGGGGCAGGCGCGCGCAATCGGCCTGTCGAACTACGAACGCATCCACGTCGAAGCCGTTCGTGCCGTCGCCCGCATCGCCCCGCACGTCCTCCAGGTGGAGGCCCACCCGTTCTTTCCCAACGGCGCGTTGCGCCGCTACGCCCACGAACTCGGCATGGTCTTCGAGGCCTGGTCGCCGTTGGCGCGCGGTCGGGTCACCACCGACCCAACACTCCTCGAGGTCGCCGAGGAACTTGGCGTCGGACCCGCGCAGGTCGCCCTACGGTGGGCCCTGGACCGCGGACACGTCGTCTTCCCCAAGACACTCAACCCAACGCGCATGGCCTCCAACATTGACGTCTTCTCGTTCGCGCTCACCTGCGATCAGCGCAAGCGAATTGACGCCCTCGACTCCGGCGAATCCGGACGCACCGGGTCGCATCCAGCGACCATGGATCGACTGTAGGGGCGGGTACGATACAGGCATGGCTTCCAAGCTCACGCGCGCCGACCGCGCCATCGTGCGTCTGGCCGATGGCACCGTCAAACAACAGAATCTGCTCACCGGTACCGAAGTGTGGACCGTTCCCGGACGGGGCAACCGTCCGCTGTCCGCCCCGCGCACCGATCACAACCCCATCGACCACGAGGCGGACGGCCACCACTGCGCATTCTGCTCCGGGCGCTACCTCGAGACTCCGCCGGAGAAGTCTCGCCTCGTGCGCCACCGCGACGGCACCTGGCAGCAACTGAACGGACTCGGCGCCGACAGGCTACACAACACGGTCGCCGAGTTCCGACGCATCCCCAACCTCTTCGAGATCGTTTCCTACAACTACTGGCACCTCAACCACGGCCACGTGCCCTCCGAGGAGGACCGCCATCGCATGGCGCACTACCTTGCCTCGGACGTGGGATACGAGCACGTCATGAACGTTGTGCGGGCACGAATGCTCGCCTCGGGCATGAGCGAGGGAGAGTTCGCGGCCACCAGCGAGACCGCGCGGCTCCAGTCCGCCAACGGCTTTTTCTCCGGCGGGCACGATCTCATCGTGGCCAGGCGCCACTACGTGGACGGCGCCTCGGAAGCCCACCAGCTCGCCGGATCCGGCACACTCACCCCGGAAGAGCACGCTCACTACACCGCCTACACCGCCCGCTCCATGCGCGACCTGTACAACCTGGACCCCGCCGTGCGTTACGTCGCCACATTCCAAAACTGGCTGCGGCCAGCCGGGGCCTCCTTCGACCACCTGCACAAGCAGCTCGTGGCAATCGACGACCTCGCCGTCCAGACGGAGGCCGAGCTGGAACGCCTGCGCGCCCAGCCCGACATCTACGACCAGATCTTCACGGTCGCCGCCACACGCAAGCTCCTCATCGCTCAGAACGACCACGCGGTCGCCCTGGCCGGTTTCGGCCACCGATTCCCGGGCATCGCGATCTGGCCGCTGGGCGAGCCGACAAACCCCTGGGAAGTCAGCGAGGAAGCCATGGCGGGCATCTCCGATATCCTGCACGCCGCCCACGCGGCGACGGGCGTCGAGGTGCCGGCCAATGAAGAGTGGTATCACCGCCCGCCGACGGTCTCGACCCCCATGAGGTGGCGGATCCTGCTCAAGTGGCGGATCTCGACGCTGGCCGGATTCGAAGGGGGGACGCGCATCTACCTCAACACCATCGACCCCTGGAAGGTCGTTGAGCGCACCGTTCCCCGTCTCCTTGAGCTACGCGACAGGGGCATGATTGCCCCCATGCGCATCGGCGAGGAATGCAAAGTCAGCCCCTCAATGCTGCACGAGTAGCGGGCGAGAACCTCAGCTAGTCCTCGTCCTCCGTGTCCGTCCCCGGGTCGGGCGCGGAGGGCCGGGTGACGACGGGGGCGGGGCTGGGCGCGGCGGGCTCATCCCCGTCCTCGCCCTCGGGCTGCGTCGAAGCGGGTGCGGACAGGGCGGAGTTCCAGGTGGCCAGCCACGCGGTGATTGCCTCCGGGGACGCGACCGTCTCGTCTGGTACCACCGCATCCCCCGAGATCCCCATCAGCCAGGCGGCCTTCGTATCGGCCGCCACGCCACCGTCGATCGGGTAGGCGCTGCCCGCCGTGGCCAACAAGCGCTGCGCTCGCTCGCCCTGTAGCCAGGCAATCAGGGACTCCGCCCCGTCGGAGGCGGGCGAAGCGGTCGGAGCCGCGTAGAGGATGCGGGCAATGCACGTCGAAGAGACCGGCGCACCGTAGGAGTCGGCTCCCGTGTTCGTCGCCGCCGCGGCGGCCAGAGAACGCGGAGCAACCACCAGCGGATACGCACCCGAGGCCTCGGCTTCCCCGCCCACGAGCTGCCCAACGTACCCCTGCGAGACGTGCCCGCCCGCCGTCCACACACCCACAGCCGCGCCCAGAGACGGGTCGATGCGCGGGCTGAGCGACTGCGCGAAGGCGCCCAGCCCCTCGCCGGTCTGGGCGGCCGCCTCCTGAACGAATGCGCGGCCCACGGAGGAGGAGGTCGGGTCGGGCACCACCAGCAGCGAACGCACGCGCGGGGAGGTCAGGTCCGCGAAGGAAGTCGGAAGGGAGCGCCCGTTCGCGCTGAGCCAAGACTTGTCCGCAATCACGCACACGTCGTCGCGTCCGTAGGCGATCGCGGCCGCCGCGCCCTCCACGGCTGTGCCCGCCAGGGTGGACGTGTCCCGCGGGGCGGTGGAGGCGATGGTCCCCGCAGCGCTGGCCGCGACCGCGTCCGCGCCATCAAGCCCCAGGACGACATCCGCGCTCGTCTTGGGCAGGCTTCCCACGCCGTCGATCGATACGACCGCAACCGTGAAGCCCGTCGCTTCAGTGAACGCCTGGGCGGTCTCGGTCGGCAGCTGCGCGCCGCCCACCAACGCGACCGTGACCGTGCCCGAACCCGAGCGAGGGCTCGGAGCGTCGATCGTTGCGCGCCCGCCACCCGCGGAGGCCCGCGCGCTCTGACCGGGCACGATGGGGGACGCAAAAGGATCCCGCGGCGCGCTGGAGGACACTGCCGGGGTGCAGGCCGCCAGGGCACTCGCAGCGAGGGCAAGGGCCGACAACGCAAAAACGGAGCGGAAGCGAGCCATGAGGAATCCTTCGGACGGGAACACTACTGTCCAAGCATAAGACAGGGGGACCGTGGGCCTCGCGCGAGAGCTCCGCGTGGGGCATGATGGAATTACGCATTCGTGCGCCGGGACAACCGCAGTCACGCCAGGAGTCACTCATGGATTCAGAAACCATCGACAAGGTCGCCACGACCGTCGTCATCGCGGGGGCCGCTTTCGTTGCCTCCAAGCTCTTCGAGATCGGCTGGAAGGCCGCCACCAGGCGCCCGGTCCCCGCCGAGGACGCCGACGACGTCACGATGGCCTCCCTCGTTGTCTTCGCGGCCACGTCGGCGGCCATCGCCGCCGTCGCCCAGCGCTACGCTTACAAGGGCACGCAGAAGTGGCTGACTCCTAAGCTCTCCGCACGCTTCGGCGCGCCGGCCATTGAGGCCTGACCCGAGCACATTCGCGGCCACGCACACCGGAGAGTCGGCGTCACACGAGGGGCAGGTAGGGCGCCAAGTCGGTCCGCTGCCCTGACGCCGCGACGCGCCCGGAGGACACGGCCTCCTCCCAGGTGAGCAATCCCGACACCAGTGACAGCCACGTGCACGCGTCGGTTTCCACCACCGCAGGCGGCGTCCCCCGCCGATGCGTTGCGCCGGGCAGGATCTGCACCGCCCCCGCGGGAGGCACCCGAACCTCCACCGAGCGACCGGGGTGAAGCGCCCCAATCTCCTCGAGGGTAAAACGCACCGCCGTCACAACCACCGTTCGGTCCGCATCCACGCCGCGCTCCTCGGACTCGCGCCACGCCCGCAGGGCGGCCATTCCCTCGGCGGGATCAATCCGTCGCTTCGTCATGCGTCGATTCTACGTCCCTACACTCGGACCACCGCGTGCCATTGGATGGCACTCTCGGGCACAATTGAGACGACTCACTCCCAACGAGAGGACCCCCGTGACCGACACAGCATCCCTCATCACGCTGCGCTCGATCCTCGACCTCGCGAGCGCACGCTCCTACCAGTGGGATGCGGCAACCATCATCGCCGTCTCGGGCGTCGACCGCGCCGGGGACCTGACGACCCGCGTCATCGAGGACCCCGGGGTCCTCTGCGACATCGCCGACGAGGGTTTCTCACCCCACTCGCCGGTCGGCCACGCGCTCTCCCACGCGCTTCACGACGCAATCCAACGCCGGGTGCGCCTATGGATCACGGTCGTCCCCACCGCCAAGCTCGATCGCCTGCGCGAGGCGCTCGGCGGGGACCTCATTCACGAGGCCGGGCTCCCCTCGGGCGGGCATACCCCCGTCGCGATGTCCCCCCTCGAGCTGCTTGAGACCTGGTCGAGGGGCAACGCCGAGCAGCGCGAATTCATGCGCGTCGCCATGGCTGGGCTTGACACCCTCACGACTTCCTCGCGCGCCACCCGTGCCTCGCGCTCGGTGGGTGCCTCCATCATCGAGCGCTCGCTCGTCCTCAAGCTGTGCCGCAATCCGAAGTTCATCGCCTACGTCGTCGTCCTCGTCTACTCCATGGCGCGTGCCGTGCCCGTCATGTTCGTGCCCCACTTCGGGGGTGACTGGCGCATCCTGTGGCTCATCGACATGGTCACCGCGATCCCCTACACGTGGGGCCTCATCGAGATGGTCGCCGGACAGAAGCTCTGGCATCGCATCATTGGTGCCGTGACCGCCGCCGTGACCTTCCTTGCCCCCTACGTCTACTTCCTGATCTATGGGCGACACGCGCCTTTGGGGATCTGGTTCGCTATCGCGTGTATCTTCTTCGGCGGCATCATCCTCGAAGTCTTGCGCTACATGCGTGACCGTGCCGTCAAGGAGGGGCTGGCTGCCCACCCCTAGTCGGGGCGACGTCGGCCGCTGCCCGCCCGCGGCGCCCGCTCCGGGGGAAGTAGGAATCGTCCCCCGGAACCTGGGGGACCGGGGGACGAGTCGGGTGGCGGGAGGGGCGAGGCTAGAGCTTGTCCTCGCCGGTCGCCGTGCGGATGAAACCGGCGAGCATGAACCAGCCTCCGCCAACCCAGAACAGGATGAGCACCCAGATGGGCTGCACCGGGTAGACGATGACCAGGTAGGCGCACGCAACAATCCATGCGGCGGCGCCGATGATGTTCGGGATCCGGAAGCGCTTGACGCGCGCGGGATGCGTGTAGTGGATGGGAACGAGCGTCAGGATCGCGAGAATGATCGTCGCGGCAATATTGACCCAGGCGGGGGTCTGCAGGACGTACATGACGATCGCCACGCAGTTCCACGCTGCTGGGAATCCAACGAAGTAGTTGTCGTTGGACTTCTCGCCGTCGTTGGCGTAGCAGAACACGGAAGAGACGATGATGATCACCATCATGATGACCGGGATGGGCCTTGGCCCAAAGGGCAGGTACATCGCCATGAAGAGGGCGGGCAGGAAGGTCCACGTCAGGTAGTCGACGAGATTGTCCACGACGCCGCCATCGAACCACGGGACCACCTGCCGGACACCGACCTTGCGGGCAAGGGTACCGTCCACGCCGTCCACGATCAGGGCAATGACGAACCACAACCACATCATCGGGATGTCGTTGGTGAGCATGGCGAAGAGGGCGAGGGTCGCCCACGCGAGGCCCGAGATCGTAAACGCATGGACCGCCCAGGCCGCGATGACGCGACCGAGGCTAGGTTTGCTGGGGGCACCGGGCGAGGCCGGGGCGGCCTCCTGCTCGGGGGTGGCGGTGACGGGTTGTTCAGGCACGAACGGCTCCTGTCGTGATGGTTGTTTTCCGCACCCAAGTATGCCAAAGATTGGGACGACGGACGTAGGGCGTGAGACGCAATGGCCCGCGGGTGCCGACCCACCTGGCGTGCGGGCGGATACGGTGAGGGGCCCGGGTCAGTGCCCGCGCCCCTCACCGGCAGTGCTTCCACCGGGCGCCTCAGAAGTGGCGGCGACCCGACTCGCTCAGCTCGCGTAGCTCATTGAGAGAAATCACCCAGCCACCGCCTTCGCCTTCGGCGGCCAGCAGGTCAATGCCGCTGATGGCCAGCATGTCCCCGCCCGTCGTGCCGATGCGTGTCGCCTCAACGCCCTCGGCCTCGGCGGCGGCGTAGACGGCCTTCACCGCGGCCTCGGGCACGACGACGAAGGCACGGGCCTGTGACTCCGAGAGCAGCATCTCGTGGTCTCCGACGCCGTCGCGGCGGGCGGCGGCGGCCACGTCGAAGACGCCGCCGATGCCGAAACGCAGCGCGGAATCCGCGAGGGACTGCACGAGTCCGCCGTTGGAGAGGTCGTGAGCCGCTCGAACGAGAGGGCGCCCATCCGGGCCATCGGCGGCGCTCAGGGCACGCACGACGTTTCCGAGGGCCACCTCGGCCTTCAGGTCGACCTCGGGCGGCAGACCACCCAGGTGGGAGCGGGCTATGCGCGCCCACGCAGACCCGTCAAACTCCTCGCGGGTCGCGCCCAGGAGGATGACAGCGAGCCCCTCCTCGGTGAAGCCCGAGGGGTTGGCCCGGGTCACGTCGGAGAGGATGCCGAGCATCCCGATGACGGGAGTCGGGTTGATCGACGAGTTCGGCTGCCCCTTCTCGGTCCCCGAAGAGTTGTAGAGCGAGACGTTACCGCCAGTCACCGGGATCTCCAACTCAATGCACCCGTCGGCCAGCGCGGTCATGGCGGTCACCAGCTGCCACATGGCATCCGTGTCCTCGGGGTTGCCGAAGTTCAGGCAATCGGTGATGGCCACCGGCTCAGCTCCCACAACGGCGACGTTACGGTAGGATTCCGCGAGCGCCTGGCGGGCACCCGCCGCCGGGTCCAGCTTCGTGTACCAGCCGTTTGCGTCCGTCGCGAGGGCAACACCCAGACCGCTTTCCTCATCCACGCGGATGACTCCGGCATCGTCGGGCTGCGCGAGGGCGGTATTGCCCTGCACGTACCGATCGTATTGGTCGGTCACCCACGCTTTGGACGCCTGGTTGACGTCGGCGAGGACGGCGCGCACGTCGGCGATCAGCTCGTCGCGGCTGGCCGGACGGGGCAGGTTCTCGGAGGTGGCGGCCTGCAGGTCGTCCTGCCACGCAGGGCGCGCGTAGGGACGATCGTAGACGGGCCCCTCGTGTGCGACGGTCTTCGGATCGACGTCGACGATGCGGTGACCGTGGTGGTCGATCGTCAGGCGCCCATCGCCCGTCAGGTGGCCGATGACCGCGGCCTCGACGTCCCACCGGTCGATGATCTCGAAGAAGCGCTCCCGGTCCTGCGGGGTCACGATGGCCATCATGCGCTCCTGCGACTCGCTCATGAGGATTTCTCCCGCGGTGAGCGTGGGGTCGCGAAGGAGCACGTTCTCCAGGTCAACGTGCATGCCGGAGTCTCCGTTGGAAGCCAGCTCGGAGGTGGCGCAGGAGATGCCCGCTGCCCCCAGGTCCTGGATTCCCTGGACGACGCCGGCCTCGAACAGGTCGAGGCAGCATTCGATGAGGACCTTCTCCATGAAGGGGTCGCCCACCTGGACGGAGGGGCGCTTGGCAGGCATCCCGTCCTCGAAGGTCTCGGAGGCCAGGATGGATGCCCCGCCGATGCCGTCGCCGCCCGTGCGGGCGCCGAAGAGCACCACGAGGTTGCCCTCGCCGGTCGCGTTAGCCAGGTGGATGTCGTCGTGGCGCAGCTTGCCGATGCACAGCGCGTTGACGAGAGGATTTCCCTGGTAGGAGGGGTCGAACTCGGTTTCGCCGCCGATGTTGGGCAGGCCCAGGCAGTTGCCGTAGCCGCCGACTCCGGAGACGACGCCGTGGACGACGCGCGCCGTGTCGGGGTGGTCGACCGCGCCGAAGCGCAGCTGGTCCATGACGGCGATGGGCCGGGCGCCCATGGAGATGATGTCGCGGACGATGCCGCCGACTCCGGTGGCCGCCCCCTGGTAGGGCTCGACGAAGGAGGGGTGGTTGTGGGACTCGACCTTGAAGGTGACCGCCCAGCCGCCGCCGATGTCGACGACGCCGGCGTTTTGCCCCATCCCGACCAGGAGGTGTTTCTTCATGGAGGGGGTGGTGCGCGCGCCGAATTGCTCGGCGAGGTGCTTCTTGGAGGACTTATAGGAGCAGTGCTCGGACCACATGACGGAGTACATGGCCAGCTCCGCGTTCGTGGGACGACGTCCCAGGATGTCGCAGATGCGGGCGTACTCGTCTTCTTTGAGGCCGAGCTCCTTCCAGGGCATCTCCTGGCCGGGGGTGGCGGCCGCGTTCTCGACGGTGTCGGGCAGCTCACGGGTGTTTTCTGTGCTCATTCGTGTTTCCATTCGTGTCGTGGACGAGGCGGCGGCCCCCTCCTTCCGGAGGGCGCGGACCCTCCTCGTCAGCCGACGAGGGATGCGAGGACGGAACGGAAGATGCCCAGGCCGTCGGTG